>Ga0310696_10000029_pt1 | contig 264878 bp, 221 predicted proteins | sample AusTroGonzalo_MG_4_FD_203885 | JGI IMG/M metagenome (GOLD analysis project Ga0310696, IMG submission 203885) | Bovine rumen microbial communities from tropical cattle in Woodstock, Queensland, Australia - Gonzalo_02 (v2) (version 2) | ecosystem: Host-associated > Mammals > Digestive system >...
ATAAGGGAATGCTCACATCAACCCAGTTGCGTGAGTACTATCCGGATCTTAGCAGTCCGTTCTTTACGAGCGGACTTGCTATGGTTCATTCCCGTTTCAGTACCAACACATTCCCCACATGGCCGCTGGCTCAGCCTTTCAGAATGCTGGCTCACAACGGTGAGATCAACACCATTCGCGGAAATCGCGGCTGGATGGAGGCCCGTGAGAGCGTGCTTTCATCGCCGGCTCTGGGCGAGGTGAGCGATATTCATCCCATCGTTCAGCCCGATATGAGCGACAGTGCTTCGTTCGACAATGCACTGGAGTTCTTTGTGCGTTCAGGCATGTCTCTGCCTCACGCAATGGCCATGATGATTCCTGAATCATTCAATGAGAAGAACCCTATAAGTGACAAACTGAAGGCATTCTATGAGTACCACTCAATCCTTATGGAGCCGTGGGACGGTCCTGCAGCAATGCTCTTTACCGATGGCCGTTACGCCGGAGGTATGTTGGACCGTAACGGTCTGCGTCCCGCACGTTACCTTATTACCGATGACGGTATGCTGATTATGGCATCCGAGGTTGGTTGCATAAAGGTAGATGCATCAAAGGTGGTAGAGAAGGGTAAACTCCAGCCCGGAAAGATCTTGCTTATAGATACTGACAACGGTCAGATATTCCGCAACAATGAGGTTAAGGATGCTCTTGCAAGCGAGCTTGATTACGCCGGATGGCTCAGTGCCGGACGTGTTGAGTTGGGTAAACTCAAGAGCGGCCGTAAGGCTCCCAACGATGTGCCTGAATTCAGCCGTCGTCTGCGTGCCTTTGATTTTACCCGTGAGGATATTGACCGTATAATAGTTCCTATGTGTCAGACCGCTCAGGAGCCTCTGTCATCAATGGGTAACGATACCCAGCTGGCAGTCCTCTCTGACCGTCCTCAGCTTTTGTTCAACTATTTCCGTCAGCAGTTCGCGCAGGTTACAAACCCGCCTATCGACCCAATTCGTGAGGAGCTTGTAATGTCACTGACCGAGTATATCGGCGCCGTTGGCATGAACATCCTTACACCCAGCGAGGGCCACTGCAAGATGGTTCGTCTGCCGCAGCCGGTTCTTACCAATACTGAACTTGATACCCTTTGCAACATCCGTTACAAGGGATTCAATACCGAGGTTCTGCCCATCCTGTTTGAGAAATCAAAAGGTGCCAAGGGTATGGCCGATGCCATTGAGAATCTTTGCAAGGAGGCCGAAAAGTCAGTTGATGCAGGTATCAACTATATCATCCTTAGCGACCGCGGCATAGACGAAACTCACGCCGCAATTCCTTCACTGCTTGCCGTAAGCGCAATTCACCACTATCTTGTATCAATCCAGAAACGTGTCCAGACTGCTCTGATCGTTGAGAGCGGCGAGATCCGTGAGGTAATGCATGTGGCTCTGCTTATGGGCTATGGTGCAAGTGCTGTCAATCCCTATATGGCATTTGCAGTGATTGACGATTTGGTCAAGAAGGGTGAGATCCAGCTTGACTACGAGACCGCTCAGCACAACTACATCAAGGCCGTCGACAAGGGCCTTAAGAAGATACTCAGTAAGATGGGTATCAGCACTATACGTTCATACCGCGGTGCCAAGATATTTGAATCTATCGGCTTGAGCCAGGAGCTTCTTGCCAAGTATTTCGGAACAGCATCATCGACCGTAGGCGGTGTAACCCTGGAGGGTATCTGCAAGGATGCACAGCGTATGCAGGAGCAGGGATTCGGCAAGACCGAACCTGATGATGTGCTTCCGTTCATAGGCCAGTATGCTTTCCGTAAGGACGGTATACGTCATGCATGGACGCCTGAGGCCATTTCAACACTACAACTTGCAACCCGTCTGGGTAGCTATAAGAAGTTCAAGGAGTTCTGCTCAATTGTTGATGACCGTCAGGAGCCGCTGTTCCTGCGCAACTATTTCAAGTTCAAGAGCAACCCTATCTCGATTGATGAGGTAGAGCCCGCCGAGAATATTGTTAAGCGCTTTATCGGTGCCGCAATGTCATTCGGTGCCATCAGCAAGGAGGCTCACGAGGCTATCGCAATTGCTCTCAATACTTTGGACTCACGCAGCAATACCGGTGAGGGTGGTGAGGACAGCGAGCGTTTCCACAATGATGTGGATGGAGTTTCGATGAGCAGCCGCATCAAGCAGGTTGCATCGGGCCGATTCGGTGTAACGGCCGAGTATCTGGTCAACGCAATGGAGATCCAGATTAAGATTGCCCAGGGTGCAAAACCGGGTGAGGGTGGTCAGCTGCCGGGATTCAAGGTGAACGAGATTATTGCCCGTACACGTAACTCAATTCCCGGAATATCACTGATTTCGCCTCCTCCTCATCACGATATCTACTCAATCGAGGATCTGGCACAGTTAATCTATGATCTGCGTAACGTGAACCCCAAGGCCAAGATCAGCGTCAAGTTGGTTGCCGAGAGCGGAGTAGGTACCATCGCAGCCGGTGTTGCCAAGGCAAAGGCTGACCTGGTGGTTATCTCTGGCTCTGAGGGCGGTACAGGTGCATCACCCGCATCATCTATCCGTTATGCAGGTATCTCACCTGAGATAGGCCTTAGCGAGACTCAGCAGACTCTGGTTCTGAACGGTCTGCGTAAGGAGATTGAGGTTCAGGTTGACGGACAGCTTAAGACCCCGCGTGATGTCATATCGATGGCTTTGCTGGGTGCAGGCGAGTTCGGATTCGGAACTGCTCAGCTTATCGTTCTGGGATGCCTCCTGATGCGTAAGTGCCATACAAACGCTTGCCCGGTAGGTGTCGCAACACAGGATCCTGCTCTGAGGGCCAAGTTCCGCGGTCACAGCCAGTACCTTATCAACTACTACATGTATATGGCTGAGGGCGTAAGGGAGCTGCTGGCCGATATGGGATTCCGCAAGTTTGAGGATATAATAGGCCGTACGGACCTTATTGAGATTGATACTGCCAAGTTCAATGACAAGACCCGCGGTTTGGACTTCAGCCGTCTGCTCACCAAGATAGACGGTGACCTCTATAAGAAAGAAGATCAGAAGCATGACCTGAGTCAGATTCTTGACCAGAAGATCATCAAGGCATCGGCCGATGCCATTGAGAAGGGCTCTAAGGTTGAACTTTCATACGATATAATCAACACAGACCGTGCTGCAGGCGCAATGCTGTCAGGTATGATAGCAAGCAAGTACGGACACGACGGTCTGGCCGACGATACCATTAATGTCACGTTCAAGGGATCGGCAGGACAGAGCTTCGGCGCATTCCTTATGAAGGGCGTAAACTTCAAGTTGGAAGGTGAGGCCAATGACTATGTAGGCAAGGGCCTTTCTGGTGGACGAATTGCAATATGCCCGCCCGCTGAGAGCAAGTTTGACGCATCCGAGAACATCATAGCAGGTAATACAATCCTGTACGGTGCTACAAGCGGTGAGATATTCATCAACGGTCGTGCAGGTGAGCGTTTTGCAGTACGTAACTCCGGCGCCACAGCTGTAGTTGAAGGCGCAGGTGACCACTGTTGCGAATATATGACAGGCGGTCGCGTGGTTGTACTGGGAACTACAGGACGAAACTTCGCTGCAGGTATGTCGGGTGGTCTGGCTTATGTCTGGGACAAGAACCATGACTTTGACTACTACTGCAACATGGATATGATTGAACTTGACCTGATTGAGGACAAGGCCGGTCGTGATGAGTTGCACGGATTGATTGAGAAGCACTACAAATACACAGGCTCGGCTCTGGCCAGGAAGATGCTTGACAACTGGGCTCAGTACGTAGGTGAGTTCATACAGGTTACTCCTATCGAGTACCGCCGCATCTTGCAGGAGGAGCGTATGAAGGCGCTACAGCAGAAGATTGACAATGTTCAGCGTGATTATTAAATTCTAAAGAGACACTACTATGGGAAATCCAAGAGCTTTCCTGACCGTACCCAGACAGGACGCCGGTCATAGACCAGTATATGAGAGAATTGCCGATTTCAGTGAGGTAGAGCAGACGCTGAACGACAGCAGCCGTCAGTTGCAGGCATCACGCTGCATGGACTGCGGAGTTCCGTTCTGCCACTGGGCCTGCCCGCTGGGCAACAAGCAGCCCGAATGGCAGGATGCCGTTTATAAAGGCAAATGGGAACTTGCATACAAGCTGCTCTCTGCCACAAATGACTTCCCCGAGTTCACGGGCCGTATATGCCCGGCTTTGTGCGAGAAGAGTTGCGCGCTGAACCTTTGCATTGATGCTCCCGTAACCGTACGTGAGAACGAGTGCTCAATCATAGAGCATGCTTTTCGTGAGGGTTACATCAAGCCCAAGACATATGAGCGTAACGGCAAGAAGGTTGCCATAATAGGTGCCGGTCCTGCCGGTCTGAGCGCCTCAGTACGTCTTAACGCTCTGGGTTATGAAGTTACTCTGTTTGACAAGATGCCTTCGGCAGGTGGTCTGGTACGTTACGGAATACCTAACTTCAAACTTGACAAGTATGTGATTGACCGCCGTATGGAGATCATGGAGCAGGAGGGTATAAAGTTCAAGTTCAACACAATCGTTGACCTTAACAAACTGCCCGAAGGCTTTGACGCATACATCATATCAAACGGAACTCCTACCGCACGTGACCTTAAGATTCCCGGACGTGAACTTAAGGGCGTATATTTTGCCCTGCAGATGCTTACACAGCAGAACCTGCGTCTGGCCGGATTCCAGTTCAGTCCCGAGGAGACCGTATCGGCCAAGGGCAAGAAGGTGCTGGTTATAGGTGGCGGTGATACCGGTAGCGACTGCATTGGTACATGCCATCGTCAGGGTGCCGTAAGCGTTACCCAGATTGAGATCATGCCCAAGCCTCCGGTTGGTTACAACCCTGCAACTCCCTGGCCGCAGTGGCCTAATATCCTCAAGACCACAACAAGTCATGAGGAGGGTTGCGAGCGCCGCTGGTGCCTGACATCCAACTACTTCCTGGATGACGGCAAGGGTAACCTTAAGGGTGTTGAGGTTGAGACTGTAGAGTGGGTACCGGATCCTAACGGTGGCCGTCCTCAGATGAAACTTACAGGCAACAAGGAGATTATAGAGTGCGATATGGTGCTGCTGGCTATGGGATTCCTTAAGCCCGAGCATCCTGAGTATGCTGAGAACGTGTTCCTGGCCGGTGACGCCAAGAACGGTGCCAGCCTGGTAGTAAGGGCTCTGGCAAGCGGACGCGAGACTGCAGCAAAGGTTGACGAGTATCTCCGTAAAAAATAATTGCAATGGGTAGAGTGGTGGAATTCAGCAAGATGCACGGTCTTGGCAATGACTATATATATGTCAATGTCATGGATACTGTTTTGCCCAATCCCGATAAGCTCTCCATACTGTGGAGTGACCGTCACAAAGGCATAGGTTCTGACGGAATAATACTGATTGGACGCTCTGGGAAGGCAGATTTCAGCATGCGTATCTTCAACGCCGACGGATCCGAGGCAATGATGTGCGGAAACGGTTCGCGTTGCGTTGGTAAGTATGTGTATGATAAGGGATTAACCACTAAGACTGAAATCACTTTAGAGACACTTTCGGGAATTAAGAAGCTGTCGCTTCATCCCGGTAAGGACGGTAAGATTGAATCCGTGACCGTAGGTATGGGTGCGGGAGTTCCGCTCAATGTGAAACATGGTGCCGGAACACTTGTGGGAGAGACTCTTAATGTGGGTGAAGGTCCTACCATTTGCACTGCAATAAATATGGGTAATCCGCATCTGGTTATGTTCGTAAAGGATGCCGAGAAGGCTCCTGTGGCCAGTGTGGGTCCGCTCATGGAGCGTAACTCAATGTTTCCCAATCGTGCTAATATTGAATTTGCCCAGGTATTGGACCGCAATCATATACGTATGCGTGTATGGGAACGCGGTAGCGGCATTACCTGTGCCTGCGGAACCGGCGCTTGCGCAACGGCAGTTGCATCGGCCATGCAGGGATACACTGATCCTGCAGGTTGTGAGGTGATCATGGATGGAGGTAGCCTTAAGGTAACGTGGGACCCTGAGACAAAGGAGGTTCTTATGACCGGCGATGCCAATCTGGTTTATGATGGAAAAATAGAAATCTGAGATATATGCCACAAGCAAACATAAATTTTACCCGTCTTCCCGAGAGATATCTGTTCCTGGATATTGCCAAGAGAGTAGCGGCTTACAGCCAGGCCCATCCCGAGGCCGATATCATACGTATGGGAATAGGCGATGTGACGCGTCCGCTGGTGCCTGGCGTAATCAAGGCAATGCACCAGGCGGTTGATGACTGTGCTGCGCCGGAGACATTTCACGGATATGGCCCTGAGCGTGGCTATCTTTGGCTCAGGGAGGCCATAGTAAAAGGTGATTACGCACCGCTGGGGGTGCAGATGAATCCCGATGACATTTTCATTAATGACGGAGCCAAAAGCGACACGGGCAATATAGGTGATATCCTTACTCCCGGGTCGCTTATCGGTATTACAGACCCTGTTTATCCGGTATATGTGGATACCAACCTGATGCGCGGAAATGTTATAAAATATATAACTTGCAGTGCTGAGAACGGATTTACGGGCGATATACCACAAGAAAAGTTCGATGTTTTGTACCTTTGCTATCCGAATAATCCGACGGGTGCCGTAATTACTCGCAGCAAGCTCAAAAAGTGGGTTGATTATGCTCTTGAGAACGGCGCTCTGATTATGTATGACTCAGCATATGAGGCATTCATACGTGATCCGGAGATTCCTCATTCAATTTATGAGATTGAGGGCGCAAGGAATTGCGCGATAGAGTTCCGCAGTTTTTCAAAGACTGCAGGATTTACCGGTGTGCGTTGCGGCTATACCGTAATTCCGCAGGAACTCAGGATTGATGACGGTAAAGGCGGAAAGGTAAGTTTGAATGCTATGTGGGAACGCCGTCAGAGCTGCAAGTTCAACGGTGCGTCATACATATCCCAGAAGGGTGCTCTGGCTGTCTATTCAGATCAGGGCCGTGCCGAGACTAAAGCCACGATAGACTATTACCTTGAAACGGCACGTATTATAAGAAAGAGTATGGATGAGGCCGGTCTGGAGCCGCAGGGAGGTGAGAATGCACCGTATATCTGGGCCAAGACCCCAAATGGCATGAGTTCATGGGATTTCTTTGACCTGCTGCTTGACAAGGCACAGGTTGTGGTTACACCCGGTAGCGGATTCGGCCCGGCAGGTGAAGGTTATTTCCGCATAACCTCATTTGCAGACCGACAGCGTACCATAGAAGCTATGGAAAGAATAAAGAAGATACTATAACAAATACATGGAGAGAGAAGCAGTTCTTATACTTGAGGACGGAACCCGTTACGTAGGTCGCTCGTTCGGATATGAAAAATCCGTATCGGGCGAACTCGTGTTCTATACGGCTATGACGGGATATCCGGAGAGTCTGAGTGATCCGTCGTACAAGGGCCAGATTCTGGTCCCCACATTCCCGCTCATAGGCAATTACGGCGTGCCCGGTGACGAGACGGTTAACGGAATATCAAAGTTTTATGAATCAGACAGAATTCAGTGCTCGGCACTGGTGATTGCCCAATATTCGGCCGAATACAGCCACTGGGACTCTGAGAAGAGTCTGGGCGAGTGGCTTAAGAAATGGGAGGTTCCGGGCATATACGGAATCGATACCCGTGCGCTTACCAAGCGACTGCGTGAGAAGGGCGCCATGCTGGGTAAGATAGTCTTTGGCGATGAGGATATCCCGTTCTATGATCCAAACAAGGACAATCTGGTATCACAGGTTTCATGCCCCGAGATAAAGCACTACGGAAACGGCAAGTATAAGGTTCTCATGGTGGACTGCGGCATGAAGAACAATATTCTGCGCTGTCTGCTTGACTATAACGTACAGATTAAGCGTGTGCCCTGGAACTATGATTTCAGTAAGGAGGATTATGACGGCCTGTTCATTTCAAACGGCCCCGGCGATCCGGCAATGTGCACCGAGACTATAGCCAATATACGCAAGGCTTTGTCCGATAATCGTCCCATAATGGGTATCTGCCTGGGCAACCAACTGCTGGCACTTGCCGCAGGAGCCAAAACATACAAGCTCAAATACGGACACCGCGGACACAACCAGACAGTTCGCATTCCCGGTACTCACAAGTGCTTTGTGACATCACAGAACCACGGTTTTGCCATTGATGACAGCACGCTGCCAGCTGATTGGGAGCGTATGTTCGAGAACCTGAACGACGGCACAAACGAGGGCATCAAGCATAAGACAAAGCCTTTCTTCTCAACGCAGTTCCATCCGGAGGCATCGAGCGGACCTACCGATACGGGTAACCTGTTCGGTATGTTTGTGGAAAACATGATACAGTATTCTAAAAAATGATGATGCTATGGAAGATGTAAAGAGAGTACTGGTGCTCGGTTCAGGAGCACTCAAGATAGGTCAGTCCGGTGAATTTGACTATTCCGGCTCACAGGCTCTGAAAGCGCTGCGTGAGGACGGTAAATACACCATTCTTATAAACCCCAATATAGCCACAGTCCAGACATCCGAGGGCGTGGCCGATGCCATCTATTACCTGCCCATCACTGCCACATTCGTGGAGAAGGTAATCCAGAAGGAAAAACCCGACGGCATTATGCTTGCGTTTGGCGGCCAGACAGCCCTGAACTGCGGCGTTGAGATGTACAAGAGCGGTATTCTGGAGAAATACGGCATAAAGGTATTGGGTACTCCGGTTCAGGCTATCATCAACACTGAGGACCGTGAGCTGTTTGCCGATATGATGCACTCCATCAACGTAAAGACCCCGCGCAGCGAGGCTGTCAGCAATATGGAGGAGGCTCTTAAGGTCGTAAAGGAGATTGGTTATCCTGTAATCGTACGTGCTGCCTATACTCTGGGCGGTCTGGGTTCGGGATTCTGCTCGAATGACGAGGAACTAAAGAAAGTGGCTGCATCGGCGTTCTCATATTCTCCGCAGATTCTGGTCGAGGAGTCACTCAAGGGCTGGAAGGAGATAGAGTATGAGGTGGTGCGTGACCGTTATGACAATTGCATTACGGTCTGCAACATGGAGAACTTTGACCCGCTGGGCATCCATACAGGCGAGAGCGTGGTTGTGGCTCCGTCACAGACTCTGAGTGATCATGAGTATCATAAACTACGTCGCATTGCAATCGATATAATCCGCCACGTGGGTATAGTGGGAGAGTGCAACGTTCAGTATGCACTGGATCCCAACTCCGATGATTACCGCGTGATTGAGGTCAACGCCCGTCTGAGCCGTTCATCGGCCCTGGCATCAAAGGCTACCGGTTATCCGCTGGCTTTTGTGGCTGCAAAACTTGGCCTGGGATATGGTTTGGATGAGATTCCAAATTCCGTGACCAAGGTTACATCGGCCTGCTTTGAGCCGGCTCTGGACTATGTAGTCTGCAAGATTCCTCGTTGGGATTTAGGTAAGTTTGAAGGCGTATCGCGTCTGATTGGCTCCAGCATGAAGTCCGTGGGTGAGATCATGTCAATAGGACGCACCTTTGAGGAGGCTATCCAGAAGGGTATGCGTATGATAGGACAGGGGCTGCATGGTTTTGTGTGCAACAATGTACATGTACCGGATATCGAGGCTGAGCTGGTGAATCCTACCGACCGCCGTCTGCCGGCTATTGAACTGGCTTTTGCTCAAGGCTATACGGTAGACAAGCTACATGAACTGACCAAGATTGACAAGTGGTTCCTGTGCCGTTTGGCAAATATCCATAATATCAAGGAGCAGCTGACTGCCGCGGGTGACCTTAAGAAGGTTTCTGCCGATTTGCTACGTGAGGCGAAATGCATGGGATTCAGTGATTATCAGATAGGTAAACTGACCATATCGGGTGACAAGCTTAATCCGCATGAGAAACAGGCTGCCGTACGAAAATACCGCAAGGGTCTTGGTATTCTACCTGTAGTCAAGCAGATTGATACGCTGGCTGGCGAGTATCCGGCGTTTACGAACTATCTCTATATCACTTATAACGGTTCTGAGAATGACGTTCAGTTTGAACAGGACTGCAAGTCTGTGATAGTGCTGGGTAGCGGAGCATACCGCATCGGATCAAGTGTTGAGTTTGACTGGTGTGGTGTGGCTGCAGTCAAGAAGATTCAGGAGATGGGTTACAGGGCAGTTATGATTAACTACAATCCTGAGACCGTAAGTACTGACTACGATACCTGTGACCGACTGTTCTTTGATGAACTTACTCTGGAGCGTGTGCTCGATATTTGCGATATGGAGGCTCCCAAGGGCGTTATTGTTTCTACCGGTGGACAGATTCCCAACAACCTGGCTCTGCTGCTTGACCATGAGGGAATAAACATTCTGGGAACATCGGCCAAGAGTATAGATATGGCCGAGGACCGTCAGAAATTCTCCGAGATGTGCGACTCGCTGGGCATTGACCAGCCGCGCTGGAAAGAGCTTACCAGCATGGATGATATCTGGAGTTTTGTCGATGAGGTGGGTCTGCCAGTGCTTATCCGTCCGTCATACGTGCTTTCAGGTGCTGCTATGCGTGTGGTAAGTGACCGTGCCGAGCTTGAGACTGCGCTTAACAATGCCGCTGTGGTAAGTCAGGAGCACCCCGTTGTAGTTACCGAGTTCCTGCAGCGCGCCAAGGAGGTTGAGATTGATGCTGTGGCTCAGAACGGCGTGATAAAGTGTTATGCCATCAGCGAGCACATCGAGTTTGCAGGAGTTCACTCTGGTGATGCCACTGTGGTATTCCCGGCTCAGAAGCTCTACTACGAGACCATACGTCAGATCAAGAAGATATCCAAAAAGATTGCAGGTGCCCTGAACATATCGGGACCCTTCAATATACAGTTCCTGGCTAAAGAGAACAGTATCAAGGTTATAGAATGTAACCTGCGCGCATCGCGAAGCTTCCCGTTCGTAAGCAAGATTACCAAGTTCAACTTTATAGGTATGGCAACTGAGATCATGCTTGGCAAAGAGGTTGAGCCTTTCGGCAAGACGTTTGCCGATATTGACTACGTTGGCGTCAAGTGCTCACAGTTCTCGTTTGCCCGTCTGCTCAAGGCCGATCCCATACTGGGCGTTGATATGGCATCTACAGGTGAGGTTGCCTGTATCGGTGACACCTATCACGAGGCTCTGCTCAAGAGTATGATATCGGTGGGTACCCGTGTTCCGTCCAAGGAAAAGGGCATCCTGCTGTCATCGGGCCCCACCAAATCAAAGATTGACTTGTTGGATGCAGCCCGAATTCTTGACGATTACGGCTATAAGATCTACGCTACAAGCGGTACGGCTCATTTCCTTGAAGAAAACGGCGTAAAGGTTCAGGAAGTACTCCACTGGCCGGATTCTGATGAAAAGCCCAATGTGATTGACTATATGCGCGGCGGTAAGATAGACCTGGCCATAAACATACCCAAGAACAATACGGCCCGTGAGCTTCAGAACGGCTATCAGATAAGACGTACGGCGGTTGATTTCAATATTCCGCTTATTACCAACGCCCGTCAGGCCAGCGCGTTCATTTACGCTTTCTGTAAGATTGGAGTTGACGGCCTTGCCATCAAGAGAATAGACGAATACGTATAATTATGGAAGAAATTCATCACGAATGCGGAGTGTTTGGCATATACGGCGTTGAGAATGCCGCCCAGTATGCCTATTATGCACTGCACAGCCTGCAGCATCGCGGTCAGCAGGGGTGTGGAATAGTCAGTGTTGACAACAAGGGCATGCATCTGCATAAGGGTGCCGGACTTGTGATTGAAATATTTGGCCAGAATCATCTGGATGAACTGACTGGCAATATTGCCATAGGTCATGTGCGGTATCCGACCACAAATGTTGGCGGAATGGAGAATATCCAACCTTTTACATTCCATCATTATACTGGTGATTTTGCTTTAGCACACAACGGTAATATAATCAATTCCAAGGAGTTACGCTTGTATTTAGAGCGTCGTGGAAGCTTGCTTCAGACCACATCGGACAGCGAGTTGTTTGCCCATCTGATAAAGAAGGATCCCACCGAGGAGGATCGTATAACCAACATCATAAATGCCCTTAACATGATTGAGGGCGCATTCTCGTTGGTTATCATGACCCCCAACCGCATCTATGCCTGCCGTGACAAGTACGGATTCCATCCTTTGTCAATAGCAAAACTGGGTGAAGGTTACGTGGTTGCCAGCGAAACCTGCGCTTTCGATGCAATCGGTGCTGAATTCATTCGTGACGTCAATCCGGGTGAGGTGATATCGATCGATCATCACGGAATACGCTCAAATGACTACTCTAAACTTCGCAGTCACCGCATGTGCGTTATGGAGTATATCTATTTCTCACGTCCTGACAGCGATATCGAGGGCTGCAACGTACATTCTTTCCGCAAACTCTCGGGCCGTTTACTGTATGAGGAGCATCCGGTCGATGCAGATATCGTTGTAGGCGTGCCTGATTCAAGTCTGAGTGCCGCAATGGGTTACGCCGAGGCCAGCGGTATTCCGTATGAGATGGGTCTGCTCAAGAGTAAATATGTGGGCCGTACGTTCATTCAACCGGCTCAGGAACTTCGCGACAAGGGTGTCAAGATGAAGCTGTCGCCTGTGCGCAGTATCGTAAACGGCAAACGTGTGATACTTATTGATGACTCTATAGTTCGTGGTACCACATCACGTCAGATAGTCCGTATGTTGCGTGAGGCCGGAGCAACCGAAGTTCATGTGTGCATTGCAAGTCCAAAATACGCTTATCCTTGCTATTACGGCGTTGATACCGGTACCTATGACGAACTTATAGGTGCCAGCCATACTGTCGAGGAGATCCGTGATTATATTGGCGCAGACTCTCTCTATTATCTGTCTCTGGAGTCTCTCTACAAGGCATCGGGCCGCAACATGGAGCAGTGTCAGCTTTGCACCGCCTGCTTCAACGGCGACTATCCCACAAATCTCTATAAATACGAAGAGGAGCTTAAGAAGCACAAAACCTGTTGATAAGTAAGCTCGATTGAAGATTGAAGATTGAGAACTGAGAATTAATTTTGTGCCCATAATTCTTTGAATATGGGAAAGTTCAGTACAATTTTCAAGTCTTCGGTATTGGCCGGAATCTGCATTGGTATTGCAGGATTCGGTTTTCTGGCTTTGGGTGGCGTTGTAGGCGCCGTAATGTTCGCATTCGGTCTTATCACCGTAGTCTGCTACAAACTCAAATTGTACACCGGTACTGCCGGATTCATCGTGAAGGGTGAGGTGGGTGACCTGCTGCTTATCCTGGTAGGAAATATCGTAGGCTGCCTGCTGGTATCTCTGCTTGCCAGAGTATCTCCAATGCCGCTTCAGGAAGCAGCTCAGAAGATCCTTGAAGGCCGATTGGCTATCGGACCCGTACGTGCCGGACTGCTTGCAATAGGTTGCGGATTCCTGATGACCACCGCCGTTACATTTGCCCGTCGCAATCAGTGGCTACCGCTGCTTTTTGCTGTCCCCATGTTCATACTGTGCGGATTTCCGCACTGCATAGCCGATGCATTCTACTATCTGACCGTTCCGTTCAGCTTCATCAAGGAGAATATCTGGAGCGTTCTGCTGCTTTATATCTGCCTTGTTATCGGCAATTTTATAGGCTGCAACCTTTACCGCCTGATAATGATAGGCGAGGAGAAAGTATAATATTATTTTTTGCGGCTACGTCCGCTATACAGTTGCAGCATTGACATTTGTGCCCAGGCGGCGGGCTTGAGACCTGAGTCTGTCATGGTGGCATCAAGTGTGGTTACGCGACCTGCAAGCGTAAGGTCAACGAATGTGCAGAACAGGTCAATGGAGCCCGGAAGCCAGTTGGCTACTTCATGACCCATATTCTCAAATCTGATGAACCAGTGAGGTATATCCTGCCTGTTCATAGCTTTGTCCATCTTTTTGCCTCCGTGCATCTTTTCGGCAAATGGTAGTCCGATACTTTTGTAAGTCACAATTTTGTCTTTCTTGCCGTGCATGAGCATGGTAGGGGCAGGATCAGTGGCGTACTTAAGTTTACTGTCCTTACACATGACACCACCGGAATAGGGAATAACCGCTGCCGGTTTCCACCCTGGCGGTAGGGCCGATGCCTCAGGCAATGAGTTTGCTCTGCAATAATCCATCTGTAATACTGTGATTGCTCCTGCAGAACTGCCTGTCAGAATTAGTTTGGACGGATCAATTCCCAGCATGCCTGCATTGGAATGGATCCATGCCACAGCGGCCGCACAATCCTCAACAGCTATGTCAATGCAGTATTTGAAAAGATCGGGGAGCTGCAGCAATCTTCTGTGACTTGCAACGGCTGCGCTATCCTTGAATCCTAGTCTGTAATCAATTGAAATGACCGTAAAGCCATGCTCGGTAAGTGCACGTGCCCAATCTTTCATTATATAGTTGTTACGCTCTCCGCTGAAGAATCCGCCTCCGAATGCCATAAGTACCGCTGCCTTATCAGCTCTGGGGACTTCAGGCTTATAGACATCAAGACAGAGGAATGAATCACGTTCTACGAACTTGTATGTGTCACATTGCAGGCTATGCGGATGCTGGGCAAGTACATTAGATGTGATCGACAAGAGCACGAATGCGCCGATTAACACATACAGGATATGACGTGGAAAGCTATTCATCACAAAAAGAATCAGGTTTGCCAGACGTAAAGATACGGGAAAATGCTAAATTTGCATCAAATCGGAATAAGAAAACAAAAAGATATGAGAAAGGTTGTAGTATTGCTGGCTGCTGTGCTGGCGTTTTCATCGGTCCGTGCCGATGAGGGTATGTGGATGCTGCCTACGCTAAAGAAAATGAATGGGGCGGATATGAAGAAACTGGGCCTTAAGATAAGTGCCGATGAAATATATAATGAGAAGAAAGCTTCAATCAAGGATGCTGTCGTACATTTTGGCGGCGGTTGCACAGCTGAAATCATTTCGGATCGCGGCCTTTTGGTCACCAATCACCATTGCGGTTATTCAAGCATTCAGGGACTTTCTTCGCCGGAACACAACTATCTTGAGGATGGTTACTGGGCAATGAGTCTGGAGGAGGAGATTCCTGTACCTGGACTTACCGTGACATTCCTTCAGAGTATGATTGATATTACGGGTAAGAATAGGGCCGAAGCCGATACTCTGATTGCCAGAGCACGAAGAGAAAATCCGAGCTGCCAGGTGCAGGTAACGGATTTCTATAACGGCAACCAGCAATATATCATTGTCAATAAGATTTATCGTGACGTAAGGTTTGTGGGTGCACCTCCCGCCTCGGCAGGAAAGTTCGGCGGCGAAACCGACAACTGGATGTGGCCCCGCCATACTTGTGACTTCTCAATGTTCCGTGTATATACCGACCGTGACGGAAATCCGGCTGCCTATAGCGAAGATAATGTTCCGCTACGTCCCAAGAAATTCCTGAGCATATCTCTCAAGGGGATAGAGGAGGGCGATTTCGCAATGATTATGGGTTACCCCGGACGCACCCAGCGATTCCAAACCGCAGCTCAGCTTGAACAGATGATGGAGGTACAGGATGTGCGTATTGCCGCCCGTACAGTACGTCAGGATGTAATGTGGCAAGGCATGCGCTCCAATGATACTATCAGTCTGCAGTATGCAAACAAATACGCTTCATCGGCCAACGGCTGGAAGAAATGGCGTGGCATGAAGGAGTGTTTTGAGGATCTTGACGTGATAGACCGCCAGCGTCAGAAAGAAGCCGATTTTATGGACTGGGTGAACGCAAAGCCGAAACGTCAGGCAAAATACGGCAATGTGATTGAGGTTATTGAAGAGAATACAAAGAAGAATACGGAGTATAACCTGCGTAATGCTGTTTTCAGTGAGAGTCTGGGCAATATCGAGCATCTGCGTATAGCCCAGATGAACAATGCCGATCGTGAGTCTTTCTTACGTAATTACAGCAAGTCATTGGATCTTGAAATAGCCAAAGCTATGGTCAAATTCTACAACGACAATGCCAGTCCCAAGGATTCACTTGACCTATCATCACTTGATTTGGACTCCCTGTTTAACGACAGTGAATATACCGATGAACTTAACGGTATGATGGCCAAGGCACGCCGTCGTATAAACACTTCATATTTATATAGTGCTGCCGGTTTACGCGATTCGGCATCTACCATATACACAGCCGGTCTTTTGGAGTGGAACAAAAAGGCTAAGCTGTATCCCGATGCAAACTCAACCTGCCGTCTCACATACGGAACAGTTCAGGGTTATACCACCAAGGAGGGCAAGCATTACGACTTTTACACCAACATGAAGGGCGTCATCGACAAAGAGGATCCCACCAACTACGAGTTCCGCGTGCCGGCTCGTCAGAAGGAACTTTATGAGAAGCGTGACTTTGGCCAGTATGCAGGTCCTGACGGCGAAGTTCCGACCTGTTTTATTACCAATCTGGACATCACCGGCGGTAACTCGGGTAGTCCTGTAATGGATGCCCAGGGTAACCTCATCGGTCTGGCATTTGACGGCAACTGGGAGGCTATGAGCGGTGATGTAATCTTTGAACCTGAACTGCAGCGTTGTATCTGCGTTGACATCCGTTATGTGCTGTGGATGATGGACAAGTTCGGCGGTGCAAGCTATCTGCTTGACGAAATGAACATTGTTAAATGAAAAAGATAGTGGTATTGAGCGGCTCCGGCATCAGCGCCGAGAGCGGTATTTCCACGTTTCGTGGAGGTAACGGTCTGTGGGACAACGAGCCCGTCGAGGCTGTTGCTACAATTGACGGTTGGTATCGGGATAAGGAGCGCGTGCTTAGGTTCTACAATGGTTTGAGATCCAAACTGGCATCGGCCGAACCGAATGAGGCGCATCGGATAGTGGCCGAGCTTGAGAAGGATTTCGATGTAACTGTAGTTACACAGAATGTGGATAATCTGCATGAGCGCGCCGGCAGTAGCAATATCATTCATCTGCATGGTGAACTGACCAAAGTCCGTCCCGAAGATACCTATACCGATATGGATTACTGGAGCGAGCGCTATGTACAGGACATAGGCTACAAGGCTATAAATCTTGGCGATAAAGGCGGCCCGCACAATACCCAGTTGCGTCCGCATATAGTATGGTTCGGCGAGCAGGTACCCAATCTTAGCAAGGCGGCCGAATCGGTAAGCCATGCTGACATACTTCTGATAATAGGAACTTCAATGCAGGTATATCCTGCAGCGGGGCTTTATCAGTATGCTCCGATTGACTGTAAAATCTACATGATAGATCCGGATCCTGCCGCTGCAGCACATGTAAGCGGCGTGGTCCACATCAAGGATGTTGCCACCGCCGGCATGCGGAAATTCAAAGATTATTTATTCTCTTCCTCAAGGGTGTAGAACGAACTGCCGTCAAAGCAGTGCGTGCAGATATCCTCCTTAGGTAAGCCAATAGCGTGAACCAGAGTCTCCAATGAACTGAACTTGAGAGTGGTAAGCTGCAGACGTTTTGCAATCTCGGCAACCATTTTCTTGTATTCAGGAGATCCTGTGGTAGCATATTTCTTAAGTGTCTCCTGACTTGGATTCTCACCCTCAAAATCCTGAATGACTCTTCGTGAAATAAGCTCCAGGTCATTCTTGCTGGCCGAATAGTTTACAAATGGGCAACTGTATATAAGGGGAGGGCAAGATATACGCATATGAGCGGCCTTTACGCCGGATTCGTAGAAATCGTGTGAATTGTCCTTGAGTTGGGTTCCGCGAACGATACTGTCATCACAGAATACCAAACGCTTGCCGTTAAGGATATCTTTGTTTGATATGAGCTTCATTTTGGCAACAAGATTGCGGCGTGCCTGATCGGTAGGCATGAATGAACGTGGCCATGTAGGAGTATATTTGGCCACAGCTCTTACGTACGGGCACTTATGGCCTTCGGCGTAACCTACAGCCATACCAAGGCCGCTGTCAGGGATTCCGCATGCGCCATCAACCTCAACATCATCTTCACGACCCATTACGCGCCCCAATTCATTACGAACGTCTTCGGCGTTGCGTCCTTCATAGCAGCTGGTGGGGAATCCGTAATAAACCCAAAGGAATGAGCAAATCTGCATCTTCTTATTGGGCTTGCGCAGCTCCTCAAAACCATCGGCGGTTATTTTTACTATCTGACCGGGACCAAGATAGAGTTTGGTTTCATATCCAAGGTTGGGAAAAGCGGTAGTCTCTGTAGTAACTGCAACAGCACCGTCCTTTACACCAAGTGTAACCGGAGTACGGCCCCAAGAGTCACGGGCGGCAATGATTCCCTGCTCGGTAAGAAGCAGCATTGAGCATGAGCCCTTGATTGTCTTGTATACATTCTCAATGCCTTCAACAAAATCCTTTCCTTTTATAATGAGCAGAGCTATGAGTTCCGTAATATTGATCTTTCCACTGCTGAACTCACTCAGATGCATGTTCTCGTCAAGCAGATGCTCGCAAATCTCCTCCTTGTTGTTGATTTTGGCCACTGTAACCAATGCAAAGCGTCCCAGGTGGCTGTTCATGAGCATAGGTTGTGCATCAGTATCACTGATTACTCCTATACCGCTGTAGCCGTTAAAACGGTCTAACTCACGTTCAAACTTGCTTCTGAAATAATCGTTCTCCAGATTGTGGATGGTCCTGAAAAAGCCATCTTCAAGGCTGTAGGTTGCCATTCCGGCGCGGCTGGTTCCCAGATGTGACTGATAGTCAGTTCCGTAAAAAAGATCATTGATGCATCTCTCCTTAGAGACAACTCCAAAAAATCCGCCCATTTGCTATTGGTATATGTGTTTTGCGGAAAGAGTGGGATTCAAACCCACGGTACGGCTAGGCCGTACGCCGGATTTCGAGTCCGGTCCATTCGATCACTCTGGCATCTTTCCTGATTTCGGGTGCGAAATTACATAAAAAACATGTATCCCAAACACCCGAAACATTTTTTATAATTCTTGTATAATCTGGTTTGCCAACTCGGTGTTGTCGGGACGGATTATTACGCGTGAGAACTCTGATGATGAGTCTGCAAAGGCGTACATATATTCAACGGAAATTCCGGCGGCCGAAAGCTTTTCCATGGCTTCTGCCATTGCGCCCGGTTTGTGAGCACACTCCAGATACACCACATGAGTCATTGTGACGGCATATGAGTTGGCTTTTATCAAATTGAAAGCGCGCTCAATCTGGTCACGCTCCACTATGATGCGGGCAATACCGAAGTCCTGAGTCTCGGATACGGTAAATGCCTTCATGTTGATACCGTTGTTACCGAGCAGTCTGGCTATTTCGGCAAATTTTCCTTTCTCATTTTCCAGGAAAACTGAAATCTGTCTGATAAGCATAGGTCGGGATGTATTTAGGTTATTCGAATTTACGATGGTCAATTGCACGTTTTGCTTTGCCGGTGGAACGCTCTATAGTTCCAGGCTGTACAATCTTGATGGCGGGTTGGATACCTACGACGCTCTGTATTCTTGAGGTAAGACGCTGACGCAGACGAACCAGTTCGTTGATTTGGTCGGTGTAGAACTCAGGCTTGACTTCTACCTGAATATCAAACGTATCGGTGTTGTTTACGCGATCGACCTCAATCAGGAAGTAGGGCTCATACTCCGGGAACTCCAGCAAGATGGATTCTATCTGTGACGGGAATACGTTCACGCCGCGAATGATCATCATGTCGTCGCTGCGGCCCAGAATCTTACCCATACGTACTGCGGTACGTCCACACTCGCACTTGTCATAGATGAGGTGGGTGAGGTCACGCGTACGGTAGCGTATCATTGGCATACCCCACTTATCGAGAGTGGTGAATACAAGTTCACCTTTCTGGCCCGGCTCAACCGGTTGAAGTGTTACCGGATCGATAATTTCGGGATAGTAAAGGTCCTCCCACAGATGTGTGCCGTTCTGGCACTCGCATTCACCGCCTACGCCGGGACCGCTTATTTCGGTAAGGCCATAGATATCGAATGCCTTAATATGCAACTTATCCTCAAGTTCACGGCGCATAGCTTCGGTCCATGGCTCTGCACCGAAGATACCTACCTTGAGCTTGAAGTTCTTGATGTCCAGATTCTGTTTGCGGATCTCCTCGGCCATATAAAGAGCGTAGGAGGGGGTGCAGGCTACAGCAGTTGCACCAAAGTCCTGCATAAGCTGGAGTTGTTTCTGTGTATTTCCGCTGCTGGTGGGGATAACGGTGCCACCGATTTTAGTAACTCCATCATGGGCACCCAGACCACCGGTGAAAAGGCCGTAACCATAGGCAATCTGAACCAGATCATCGCTGCCAAGTCCGTATGCTGTAAGACAACGGGCTACGGCCTCAGACCAATTGTCCAGGTCTTTCTGGACATAACCTACTACAATGGGTTTACCTGTGGTTCCCGATGATGCATGAAGGCGCAGTATATCGGTCATAGGTACACACATCATTCCGAAAGGATAGTTGTCACGAAGGTCTTGCTTGACTGTAAAAGGCAATTTTACGATGTCGTCAATACTGCGGATGTCCTCAGGACGGACTCCGTGTTCATCAAACCTTTTCTTGTAAAAAGGCGAGTTGTTGTAAGCATGTGCTACAATTTTCTTAAGTTTTTCACTCTGTAATGCGCGCATCTCGTCTCGCGACATGCACTCAATCTTTTTGTTCCAAATCATCGGTTTTATTAGGTGGTATGATGTAATTGAGTGCGAAGATAGGGAAATAAAGTTGTATCTTTGCACGCCCGTTGGGAATAAGGAGTTAAAAATGGATAAAGACATCTATATTTTAGGTATAGAATCATCATGCGATGACACATCGGCAGCTGTGATCCGTAACGGTGAGTTGCTGTCAAACGTTGTTGCCAGCCAGAAAGTACATGAAGAGTACGGTGGGGTGGTGCCGGAGCTGGCATCCCGGGCACATCAGCAGAACATCGTTCCTGTGGTGGATACAGCGTTGAAAAGGGCCGGAATCGATGCCGGACAGCTTAGCGCAGTTGCTTTTACCCGTGGTCCCGGACTCATGGGCTCATTGCTGGTAGGTGTCTCTTTTGCAAAGGGATTCGCACGGTCTCTGAATATCCCAATGATTGAGGTAAACCATCTGCAGGGACATATCCTGGCTCACTTCATAAAGCAGCCCGGTGAGGAGTTGGAGACACCGCAGTTTCCGTTCCTGTGTTTGCTGGTTTCGGGCGGTAACTCGCAGATAGTCAAGGTGGAATCATATAATAAAATGGAGATTCTGGGGCAGACTATTGATGATGCCGCAGGCGAAGCTATGGACAAATGCTCAAAAGTCATGGGGTTTGGCTATCCGGGTGGCCCCATAATCGATCGTTTGGCGCGTCAAGGTAATCCTAAGGCATATACATTCAGCAAGCCCAATATTCCCGGATACAACTACAGTTTCAGCGGACTCAAGACGTCGTTCCTGTATAACCTGCGTGATTGGGTTAAGGAAGACCCCGATTTCATCGAACACCATAAAGAAGACCTGTGTGCTTCACTGGAGCGCACAATCGTTGAGATCCTGATGAAAAAACTGCGCCAGGCAGCTAAAGATACCGGCATATCACAGATTGCGGTGGCGGGTGGGGTATCTGCCAATACAGGATTGCGTGAAGCTTTCCAAGACCATGCACGCCGCTATCGCTGGAAGGTATTCATACCGCGTTTTTCATACACAACCGATAACGCCGCCATGATTGCCTGTACGGGCTATTTCAAATATCTGGACAACGATTTCTGCTCAATAGATGTTCCGATATACTCCAACACCCGCCTTTAACAAAAATAAAAGGTGTTTTGTTTGGCCGCATGAAAAAAAATGTGTTATTTTGCACCCTGTTTTGAGAATACAGCAAAAAACGAATAAAAACAGATAGATATGTCAAGAATTTGTCAGATCACCGGAAAGAAGGCAATGGTTGGCAACAATGTTTCTCACTCAAAGCGCAGAACAAAGAGAACATTTGACGTTAACCTGTTCACAAAGAAGTTCTTCTATGTTGAGGAGAACTGCTGGATCAGCCTTAAACTCAGTGCTGCCGGCCTGAGAATAATCAACAAGAAGGGTCTTGATGCCGCTCTTAAGGAGGCAGTCGCCAACGGATATTGCGATTGGAAGGACATCAGAATCATCGCGTAAAACAGTTAAGGAGTTTATACTATGGCAAAGAAAGTAAAAGGCAACAGAGTTCAGGTTATTCTGGAATGCACTGAGCACAAGGAGAGCGGTATGCCGGGTACTTCCCGTTACATCACCACCAAGAACAGGAAGAACACTCCTGAGAGACTGGAACTTAAGAAGTATAACCCCATTCTCAAGAGGATGACAATCCATCGTGAGATCAAGTAATACGTTTTAAACCATGGCAAAGAAAGTAGTTGCTACCCTGCGTCAGGGTAAGGTCTCAATGGCCAAGGTCATTAAGATGGTTAAGTCACCCAAGACAGGTGCATATATGTTCACAGAGCAGATCGTCAGCGACGAGCAGCTTAAGGACGCTATCAAGTAAGTCAGACTTGAAATCAGAATATGGAAGAGTGACCTTTACGGGTCACTCTTCTTTTTTGTTTAATGTTGCATTTGTCACCTTATTTATATAAATTTGCGCTTTGAGTATGACACATTTTTGCCGTATTCACCGAATATATGGGTTTGTTTTCAATATTCTCCAAAGATAAAAAGGAAGTCCTGGATAAAGGTCTGGAAAAGACCAAGACCAGTGTTTTCTCAAAAATAGCCCGTGCCGTAGCCGGAAAAACAACTGTCGATGATGAAGTCCTGGATAATCTTGAGGAGGTTCTGATCACGTCCGATGTGGGCGTTGAGACCACACTGAAGATTGTGAAGCGTATTCAGGAGCGTGTGGCACGCGACAAATATATGGGAACTTCCGAATTGAATGGAATTTTGCGTGATGAAATATCGGCTCTGCTGGTGGAGAACAATCCTGATGATGACAACGAGCCTTTCAGTATTCCCTCAGGTCGCAAACCATATGTTGTACTTGTGGTAGGTGTCAACGGAGTGGGTAAGACCACTACCATAGGGAAGCTTGCCTATCAGTTCAAGAAAAGAGGCCTGAAAGTGATGCTGGGTGCAGCCGATACATTCCGTGCTGCGGCAATTGAGCAGTTGCAGGAGTGGGGACGAAGGGTGGATGTTCCGGTCATAAGGCAGGAAATGGGATCTGATCCGGCATCTGTAGCATATGATACACTAAGTTCGGCCGTTGCCAACGATGTGGATGTCGTGCTTATAGATACTGCCGGTCGTCTGCACAACAAGGTTGGGCTGATGAATGAGCTGACAAAGATCCGAAACGTGATGAACAAGGTTGTGGAGGGCGCTCCTGATGATGTCCTGCTTGTCCTTGACGGATCCACCGGTCAAAACGCCTTTGAACAGGCTAAACAGTTTACACTGGCCACAAAAGTAACCCAACTGGCTATCACTAAGCTTGACGGAACCGCAAAAGGCGGTGTGGTAATAGGTATTTCCGACCAGTTCAAGGTGCCTGTAAAATACGTTGGATTGGGAGAGGCTATGGACAATCTTCAGGTGTTCAACAAAACGGAATTTGTGGACTCTCTCTTTAAAATGGATTGAAATGCGTCGTGGCAGCGTTGACATAATTACTTTAGGTTGCTCTAAGAATCTTGTTGATTCTGAGAAACTTATAGCGCAGTTTCAAGCCGAGGGCCTTAAAGTCAGACATGATCCGGACAAGGTCGGTGCCGAGACTGTGGTTGTCAACACGTGCGGTTTCATAGGTGATGCGCAAGAGGAATCTATCAATATGATTCTGGAGTGCACAGAACTCAAAAAAGCCGGAAAAATCGGCAAATTATACGTCATGGGGTGTCTTTCGCAGAAGTTCCATAAGGAGCTGATGGCCGAAATCCCTGAGGTTGACGGCTGGTACGGTAAATTTGACTGGAGTGGCATCCTTAAGGAAATGGGGCGCAAATGGCATGGCGAATATGAGAATGACCGCATTATCACGACTCCGTCGCATTATGCCTATCTCAAGATTGCTGAAGGTTGCAACCGCGGCTGTGCATATTGCGCAATACCCCTAATGACCGGCAAATACCAGTCTCGCAACCAGAAGGATATACTGGAAGAGGCTGAAAAGCTGGTTGCCAAAGGTGTTAAGGAGATACAGCTGATAGCTCAGGACCTCACATATTACGGTACGGATGTTGCTCACAAGCCTACCATTGCTGAACTTGTACAACGACTGTCGGACATACCCGGTGTAGAGTGGTTGCGTCTGCATTATGGTTATCCAAACAGCTTCCCGATGGACCTGCTGCCGGTAATGCGCGAGCGCGACAACGTGTGCAAATACATGGATATAGCATTGCAGCATATCAGCGACCCGGTTTTGAAACGTATGCACCGTAACATTACGGCTCAGGAGACCCGTGAACTTTTGACACACATTCGTGAAGATGTTCCCGGAATACACCTGCGTACCACTCTTATGGTAGGATTCCCCGGTGAAACCGATGATGACTACAATCAACTTGTTGAGTTCGTAAAGGAACAGCGTTTTGAGCGCATGGGCGCTTTTGCATACTGTGAGGTTGACGGTACATACTCTGCATTGCATTACAAGGATGATGTTTCCGATGAGGTCAAGCAGACACGTCTTTCACGACTCATGCGTATCCAGCAGGATATTTCGGCTTCAATAAGTGAGTCAAAGGTTGGCAAGACATTCAAGGTTATGATTGATCGTCTGGAAGGGGAGTATTATGTGGGGCGTACCGAGTTCGATTCACCGGAGGTTGATCCAGAGGTTCTCATAAAGGCCGACAGGGAGCTTCCTATAGGAAATTTCGTTAATGTAGTGGTTACGGAGGCCGATGCCTTTGACCTGTATGGACAAGTTAAATAACAAACCAAACTAACCTATAAATGAATAACAAGCAGTTTTTGACAGAATTATCCGGCAAATGCCAGATGTCAGCCGAGCAGGTTGCCGGGCAGGTTCAGGCTCTGATAGGGGTTATGGAAAATCTGTGGCAGAACGGCGATTCCGTGAGTCTCTCCGGATTCGGTGTTCTTGAAGTTAAGAAGAAAAACGAACGCGTATCGGTCAATCCGACTACCGGCGTCCGTATGCTCGTCCCGCCAAAACTTGTACTCACGTACAAGCCCAGTTCAATCCTCAAGGATAAACTTAAATAAGAACGGCTATGGATAACAAGATTAATCTTTCACAGCTTGCTGACCTGTTGGCACAGGCTGGCGGAATGTCAAAAGCCGCATCAGAACAATTTGTCAAGAACTTCTTTGACATCATCTCTCAGAATGTATTGACCGAAGGCATTGTCAAGGTCAAGGGCCTGGGAACATTCAAGCTCATCCAGATGGAGGATCGTGAGAGTGTAAATGTGAATTCGGGCGAGAGGTTCACAATCGAAGGACATCAGAAGATATCATTCATCCCCGACGCAGACCTTAAGGAACGTATCAACAAGCCGTTTGCGGCTTTTGAGACGGTTGAAATAACCGAGGAGCAGGCTGCTTCACTTGGGGAGATGAATCAGGAAACGTCAAACGATAAATCTTTAACAACCAAAATAACAGACAGTATGGAAAAAGGAAAAGAAACCGAGCCCAAGAAGGAGCTCAAGGAGAGTAAGAAGGAGAATGCACAGAAATGTGATTCAGGTAAATGCAAAAAGGCCATCATTTGGAGCGTTGCAGGTGTTCTGGTCCTGGCTCTGCTTATTATCCTGCTTTGGCCGGTAATTGGCGGTAAGGCTCTGAAGAAAGCCGACAAGGATGCTAAGGAGAAAGCTCCTGCTCCGGCAGTAGTTAAACCTGAACCCAAACCTGCAGCTGCACCTGCTCCCAAGAAGGAGGAGGCAAAATTCACTCTGACAAAGGCTGATCAGGAGAAGGCTCTGCCGCTGTTTACAGCAGCTGACACTGTAAACTACAAGATTGTAGGTACTATGACCACTCACACCATGGTCAAGGGTGACATGCTTACCACTATTGCTCTCAAGTATTACGGAACCAAGAAACTGTGGCCGTATATTGCCAAGTACAACGGTCTGAAACCAAGACAATTCAAGAGAATGCCCGTAGGCTACAAGGTTAAGGTGCCCAAACTGGCCAATAAGTGAAAATAATGCTTAAAGCTAACTGAAAGCAATACTATTTAAAACTTTTTAGCCTATAACGGCATATAAATAGTCATATATTTGAGCCGTGCCTGTATCCGAAGGGATATGGGCACGGACTGACTAACTGATAAACAAGAATCTTATGAGTGAAAACGTAGACATTAGGGAACTGAATGAGCGAATAGAGAAACAGAGCGCATTCGTAACCAACCTGATGGCCGGTATGGATCAGGTTATTGTAGGGCAGAAACATCTTGTAGAGTCATTGCTGATTGGACTTCTGTCTGATGGTCATATCCTGTTGGAAGGTGTGCCCGGTCTGGCCAAAACACTTGCAATCAAAACTCTTGCATCACTGATTGACGCCAGCTTCAACCGCATACAGTTTACTCCGGACCTGTTGCCTGCCGATGTTGTAGGTACAATGATCTATAGCCAGAAGGATGAGACATTCCTACCCAAGAAAGGACCGGTATTTGCCAATTTCATACTGGCTGATGAGATAAACCGTGCTCCGGCCAAGGTACAGAGTGCATTACTGGAAGCCATGCAGGAACGTCAGGTTACATTGGGCGGAGAAACTTTCCAGTTGCCCAAACCCTTCCTGGTTATGGCAACTCAGAACCCGATAGAGCAGGAGGGTACTTATCCGCTACCCGAGGCTCAGGTAGACCGTTTCATGCTCAAGGCCGTAATAGACTATCCTAAAATCGAGGAGGAGAAGAAGATCATTCATCAGCAGATTCACCATGAGATAGGCACCGTTAAGCCTGTAATGACCACAAATGACATCATTGAGGCACGCAAGGTGGTTGATATGGTTTATCTGGATGAAAAGATCGAGCAATATATCGCGGATATCGTATTCGCTACGCGTTATCCCGAGAAGTACGGACTCAAAGAGGTTAAAGAACTGATATCATTCGGCGGTTCTCCGCGTGCATCAATCAATCTTGCCCTGGCTGCCCGCTCATACGCATTCATCAAGCGTCGCGGTTATGTGGTACCGGAGGATGTACGTGCCATCGCTCATGATGTTCTGCGTCACCGTATAGGTCTGACATATGAGGCCGAGGCCACCAATGTGACTCAGGACGAGCTGGTAAGCCGCATCTTGAACAAGGTTGAAGTGCCTTAATTTAATAGCCTCACAATCAGTTTAATATGTTATCATGGAAACAAGTGAACTGATAGCGAAGGTCCGGAAGATTGAGATCAAGACCCGTGGTCTGTCCAGTAATATTTTTGCCGGTCAATACCATACTGCATTCAAAGGACGCGGTATGGCATTCAGCGAGGTGCGTGAGTACCAGTATGGTGACGAGCCCCGTGATATTGACTGGAACGTCACAGCGCGCATGAACAAGCCTTACTCAAAGGTCTTTGAAGAGGAACGTGAGCTTACTGTGATGCTTATGGTAGATGTATCGGACAGTCTTAACTTTGGCACGAAGGTGATGATGAAGCGTGAAATGGTGACCGAAATAGCTGCTACGCTTGCCTTTGCGGCAATAGAAAACAATGATAAGGTGGGGTTGGTGTTTTTCAGTGACAGGATTGAGAAATACATACCTCCCAAGAAAGGTCGCAGGCACATCCTTTATCTGATACGTGAGCTTCTTGATTATCAGCCTGAAAGTAACTCTACAGACATAACAGTCCCGTTGGAGTTCCTTACGGGTGCATTAAAGAAACGTTGCACCGCATTCCTGCTGAGCGACTTCATAGACCCTCATGACTATAAGAATGCACTTACGATAGCCAACCGTAAGCACGATGTCGTGGCGATACGAGTCTATGACAGGCGTATGGAGGAGCTTCCCGATATAGGCCTAATGAAGCTGACGGATGCGGAGAGCGGACAGGAGATGTACGTGGATACATCTTCCGTTAAAGTGCGTTCAGCGCATAAAAAATGGTTTGACGACAACACAGCCCGCATACAGGATTATCTGACACGAAGCAGTGTTGATTCCATATCTGTCAGGACTGATCAGGATTATGTAAAGGCACTTATGGGCCTGTTTGCAAAGCGAAATTAAATGAAAAGATTCATCATATTTCTGTTCTTATTGACTCTGTATCCGGTATCATTGACATCGGCCCAGAACGTAATAGTGGAAGCCCAGGTTGATTCAATGATGATGTGGATAGGTCAGCAGACAGGTTTGCATGTATCTGTCACCTGCGATGCCGGCCAGGAAGTGATATTCCCTGCATATCAGGATACAATCGTAAAGGATCTGGAGATAATCCCGCCGATAAAGACCGATACTCAGTTTGTCAATAACGGCCAGCGAATAACCGTTACCCGAAACTATACCGTAACGTGTTTTGATTCAGCGCTGATATATATTCCTTTCATTCCCGTTCAAGTGGATGGAACCGATTATCAGTCAAATCAACTTGCATTGGCCTTTTTGTCATACGACATCCCTGAGGAGAACGAAAAACAGATCTTCGGACCTAAAGAGAATATGAAAACTCCCGTCAAACTATATGAGGCCAAGGGACTTATTCTCTATTGGTTACTTGCCGCATTAGCCATTGTGGCTGCCGTTTATCTTATTGTCAGATACCGGGATGACAAACCAATCATAAGGAAAATCAAGATTGAACCCAGAATTCCGGCTCATGTGCGTGCAATCTCTGAGATTGAGGAATTGAGGCAATCAGGGGGTGCTCACAGTGAAGACGCCAAGGCATATTACACTCAATTAACCGATATCCTGCGTGAATATATAAATGATCGGTTCGGGTTCAATGCCACCGAAATGACTTCTTACGAGATTCTGGAGCATCTTGAAGAAAACCGTGACAAGGAGTCTCTCAGTGAACTGCGCGACCTGTTGGCCACATCTGATATGGTCAAATTCGCCAAGTTCAAACCCATGTTGAATGAAAATGACCGCAACCTGGTCAGTGCGCTGGAGTTTGTCAATGATACTAAGGTCGATGTAACCGTTGATGAATTACAGCCCAAAGAGGAAGAGACCGTGATTGAGGAAAAGCGCAGCAAAGGAGCACGTATTATGTTGTTGACTGCAGGAATTGTCGTTGCAGCGGCCGGTACGGTATTCTTTGTGCTTATGGTGTTGAAGTTGTATTATCTGTTCTTCTAAATTACACGAGCCATGACATTCGCAAACAGTGCATATCTATTGTTGATGCTTCTGATTATACCATGCGTACTATGGTATGTGCTAAGAGGCAATAAGAGACGTGCTACGCTATCCGTGCCGACCACGTCAATGTACACGGGTATGCGAAAAAGCTGGAAGTACTATCTGATACATGTTCCTTTTATTCTTGATATGGTGGCAATTGCGCTGCTTTCGCTTATCCTTGCCCGTCCGCAGACCACTGACCGTTGGCAGGATACCGAAATAGAAGGAATAGACATCATGCTTTGCGTGGATGTATCAACCAGTATGCTGGCCGAAGATCTCAAGCCCAATCGTATTGAGGCCGCCAAGCAGGTTGCATCAGAATTCATAAACGGCCGTCCCAATGACAATATCGGCTTAACCATATTTGCAGGTGAGGCTTTCACTCAATGCCCCATGACGGTCGACCATACTGTACTGCTTAACATGTTCCAGAATGTGAGCAGTGATATAGCTGCAAAAGGTATTATTGAGGATGGAACCGCAATAGGTATGGGACTGGCCAATGCAATAAGCAGGCTTAAGGACAGCCAAGCCAAATCAAAAGTCATAATCCTGCTTACCGATGGATCGAACAACCGGGGCGAGATATCGCCTATGACTGCCGCTGAGATGGCAAAGAGTTTCGGAATCAGAGTCTATACGATTGGTGTGGGAACCAACGGCACTGCGCCGTATCCGGTACAGGGAGCCTTCGGCAAGCAATACATAAATGTGGCTGTTGAGATTGATGAGAATGTGCTCCGTCAGATTGCACAAACCGCCAACGGACAGTATTATCGTGCCACAAGCAACAGTAAGTTGAAAGAGGTTTATGAGGAGATAGACAAGCTGGAAAGGACCAAACTTCAAGTCAAGGAGTTCAGTAAGAACCAGGAAGAGTATCAGCCGTTGGCACTGGCATTATTGCTGAGCATTCTGCTCTCTATTCTTCTCAAGCAGACCGTTTTACGTACAATACCATAAAAAGGAGTCACTATGTTCAAGCTTGCAAATCCCGAATATCTATATCTGCTGGTGCTGGTTCCGATACTGGTTGCCTTGCATGTGTACTCCAATATCCGCCGTCGCAGAAGACTTTCCGAATACGGTGACGGACAATTGCTGTCGCTTCTTATGCCTGATGCATCCGTTAGCCGCCCAAACATGAAATTCTGGCTGCTTTTTGCAGCATATACATTGTGCTGTTTCCTTCTTGCCAGACCACAGTTCGGTTCAAAACAGGAAACCGTAACCCGCAGGGGTATAGAAACGGTTATTGCATTGGATATATCAAACTCCATGCTTGCCGATGATGTGACCCCGAGTCGACTTGACAAATCCAAGCGTATCATATCAAATCTTGTTGACCAGTTTAAGGATGACAAGATAGGTCTGATAGTATTTGCAGGTGACGCTTTTGTGCAATTACCCATTACGAGTGATTTTATATCGGCCAAAGTATTTCTGAACGCCATCTCTCCGGCACTTATCACACGCCAGGGAACAGATATCAAGACTGCGATAGAACTTGCCACGCGAAGTTTTACCCCGAATGAAGGTGTCGGAAAAGCAATTATAGTCATTACCGATGGTGAAAATCATGAGGGTGGGGCTGTCGAAGCTGCGCAAGCCGCCGCCGAGAAGGGTTTTATAGTATATGTAATGGGTGTTGGTCTGCCGTCAGGTTCACCTATTCCCGGCGACAGCAAAGGCGAATTCCGAAAGGACCGTGAAGGTAATGTCGTGGTCACACGTCTGAACGAGGAGATGTGCCGCAATATAGCTGCAGCCGGCAAAGGTGCGTATTTTTTTGTAGATAACTCCAATGCAGCTGAGAAAGCGCTTCAAAAGGAGATTGACAAACTTGCCAAGGCCGACGTGGAAACCACAGTGTATACTGAATATGACGAACAGTTCGCTATTATAGCCTGGATGATCCTTGTTATCATTTTGTTCGAGATATTCATATGCGAAAGCCGTAATCCGCGACTTAAGAATTTCAGTCTTTTCAAAACCAATGAGGAGAAAGTGAAATGAAAAAGATATTGTTGTTTTGCCTTGTAATTATATCTGTTACCGGCGTTGATGCTCAACGGACGGACCGTTCGTATGTCAGGAAGGGTAACCGCATGTTTGAGGACAGCCTGTTCATCAAGGCCGAAGAGAACTATCTGAAGGCACTTGATATGAATCCGGAACTTTTGGAGGGATATTATAACCTTGGCAATTCATACACGGCTCAGCAGAAACCCAATGAGGCCGTTGAGCAATATCGCAAGATTGCCAATGCTCTCGAGGGCAAAAAGAAAGAACTCATCGATAATCCTTCCGCATCCCCCAAAGATCTGGAACGCTGTAAAGATGGCCTTGCCAAGACCTATCATAATACAGGTGTGGTGTATCACATGTGTGAGCAATATGACAAGGCTGTCGAAGCATACAAACAGGCCCTGCGTAATAATCCTCAGGATGACGAAACACGTTATAACCTGATACTGGCACAGCGTATGCTCAAACAGCAGCAGGATCAGCAACAGCAGCAACAGGATCAACAGCAACAACAGGATCAGCAGCAACAAGAGCAGCAGGAGCAGCAGGACCAACAACAGGAAGAACAACAGCAACAGCAGCAAGAACAGCAGCAGGATATGTCCCAGGAAAATGCCGAGCAGATTCTGGAAGCTGCCATGCAGGATGAGAAAGATGTTCAGGAACGTGTACAGGAGCAGCTTATGAAGGCTCAACCCAAGAAACCGTTAGAAAAAGATTGGTAATTATGAATATACTCAGCAAGACAAAAAAACTTTTACTCCCCATTGTGCTTATCATGTTGGCCGGAGTAAAAGCTGTTGCCCAGGACGTTTTATTTACCGCTCAGGCCCCCAAGGCCGTAGTGGTGGGTGAACGTTTCAGAATTACATACAAAGTAAACACCCGTGATGCCAAAGAGTTCCGCGCACCGGATATGAAGAGCATTCAGATTCTTACCGGCCCCGCCACTTCTACATCATCCAGTACCACAATCATCAACGGAAAAGTTGAGAGCAGCACAACTATAACCTATACATTTACCGCTGTAGCAACAGAAGAGGGCGAGATTGAATTGGATGGCGCCACAATCAAGGCTAACGGCAAGCAGATAACATCCAACAAACTGAATGTAAAAGCGCTGCCACCGGATCAGACATCTCAGAGTCAGAACGGGCAAGGGCAGGGGAGTCAAGCCGCAAATCAGCCGTCAACAGGGCAAGCTTCATCAAATGTGGGAGCCGATGACCTGTTTATGCTTGCCACTGTCGATAAGACTACAGTATATGAGCAGGAAGCCATACTGCTTACGTTCAAAATATATAAGTTACCATCGGTTGATCTACAGAGCATCAGGAACAGCATGCCCGACCTAAAGAACTGTCATGTACAGGAGGTTGATCTGCCGCAAAACAAGGAATTCAATCTGGAGCATTACAACGGCCGCAACTACCAGACAATGGTATGGAGCCAGTATGTGCTGTTTCCACAGCATTCCGGCGAATTGGAGATACCGGCAACCCCATTTGAAGGCACCATAGCACAGAGGGTTGAGAACAACAGCGGTGATATTTTTGACATGTTCTTCAACTCTTCAAGGTATGTTGAGGTCAAAAAGGACATTTCTTCACGTCCCATAAAGATTAATGTTAAACCATTACCACAAGGAAAAACGAGCGCATTCTATGGTGGAGTGGGTGATTTCAATATCAGTTCAACCATAAGTGCTACAGACGTGACAGCAAACGATGCGGTCACAGTACGTGTAATACTGTCAGGTACGGGTAATATGAAGCTGGTCAAGACTCCGGAGCTTAAATTCCCGCAGGATTTTGACGTATATGACCCCAAGGTTGAAAATAAGTACACCATAAAGGGCGGCCGTCAGACCGGTAATAAGGTATATGAATACCTGGTGATCCCGCGCCACGCAGGACAGTACACCATTCCGGCCCTTGAATTCCAGTATTTCGACCCCAAGAATGGAACATACAAGACCATTAAGACTGATGAATACACTCTGAACGTAGCCAGAGGGCAGGGGGGTGAGTCCCAGACATCAGTTGCATACGTAAACAAAGAGGATCTCAAGTTCGTAGGACAGGATGTACGTTTCCATTCTACACCTCTTAAGCTTAAATCAGACAGTTCTCTGTTCTTCGGATCATTCCTGTTCTGGCTAAGTATGGCTTTGCCGCTGGTAATACTGATTATTTTGATTACTATATCCAGAAAGCGGATTGCCGATAATGCCAATGTAGCCAAGGTTCGTGTAAAGAAGGCAAGTTCCGTAGCTACAAAGCGTCTCAAAGTTGCCCGCAAGATGATGAAAGAGGGACGCAAGAACGAGTTCTATGATGAAATGATGCGTGCTCTGCTGGGTTATTTCGGTGACAAGCTTTCCATTCCTGTCGCAGATCTCTCCAAGGATAATATAGAGATCGAGCTTAAGCATAGAAACGTTCCTGACGAACCTGTAAAACAGGTAATCGGATTGCTTGATGACTGTGAGTTCGCTCGTTATGCGCCAGGTGATGATACGGGACGTATGGACCGTCTGTATGAGCAGGCAGCTGCCGTGATCAGCCAGATTGAAAACTCAATTAAATAGAATAAGGTATGAAAAAGATATTAGCTCTTTTATTGGCATTCATTCCCATCCTGGCAATAGCTCAGGAAGATGACGGAATCACCAGTCTGGTGACAGATTCAACAAAGATTGATGCTGTACCCACATTGGCAGAGGCTGACAGCGCATATATACAAGGTGATTATCTGAGCGCTATCAGTATGTATGAGTGGATAATTGATAATCAGGGCGTAAATGCCACTTTATACATGAATCTGGGCAATTGCTGGCTCAAACGCGACGAGATAGCAAAGGCTATACTTTATTATGAACGAGCATATCTTTTAGATCCTTCAGATGCTGATATCCGATTCAATCTGGACCTGGCACGCACTAAAACAGTTGATAAAGTAAATCCTGTAAATCAGCTGTTTATCACCGTGTGGTTTAAGAAGCTTCTGGCAGTTCTCGACGTTAACGGCTGGGCGGCTCTGACTGTAATTCTGTTTGCACTGACTATTATTTTTGTGGGAACGTTGCTGTTCTCCAAGAAATCTGTCATCAGAAAAATATCTTTCTCTTTTAGCGCGTTTTTCTTGCTTTTGTCCATTTTATCTTTTACCTTCGCTACAACGCAGATGGGAAATCTCAAGGAACGTGACACCGCAATCATCATGTCGCCAAGCGTTACGGTCAAGAGTACACCCACCAGCGCCGGTACAGACCTGTTCATTATTCATGAAGGACGTAAGGTACAGATACTTGACTCTTCCATGAAAGAGTGGGTGGAGATAAGGCTTGAGGACGGCAATACAGGTTGGATACCGGTTAATGTTATGGAAATCATTTAATCAGAATATGAATGACTGAGTTACAGGGTCTCATAGAGACAGACAGATTGGCCACGCTGTCAATAAATGGCAGCGAATCCCTTTTCTGGGATGGTGTGGCCGATTTATATACCTCATTCATAATTTGGATTCCTCTCACTTTGTTTGCTATCTTACTGTTAATCAGAAACATACCCCCAAAATACCTGCTACTTGTACTGATAATGGTGGCTGTTACGGCATTGCTGTGCGACCAACTGTCATCATCGGTTTTCAAGCCGCTTTTCCATAGGTTAAGGCCCACACGTGATCCCTATATATTAAATATGGTGGATACCGTAAATGGCTATCGTGGAGGACTTTACGGGTTCTTTTCGGCACATGCGGCCAATTCGTTCGGGCTGGCATCTCTGTTTATGTGGCTGGTTAGAGACCGCTGGTTCAGTCTTTCAGTCGGCATTTGGGCTATAATCAACTCGCTTATAAGGACATACTTAGGTGTACACTTTGTCGGAGATATCCTGGCTGGCGTCATTATAGGCAGTATTATTGGAAGTTTTGTTTACTGGATATATTACATGCTGACACGCAAGGACCGAAGCCGAAATGTTCATGATTCCAGTCTTTTGTATACAAGGACAGGATTCATGCGCAGTGACGTGTTCTCGTTCATGTGCGTGATGTTCGGCACGTATGCGGTAATAATGATATGTTCCTGTATAACACAGGGAATTGCGTGAAATTTTAATTTTTGAAACTAGATTTGATAATTATCCTAATTTTAATGCTTATGACCAGATTAATCACATTCAACGAACTGCGCCAGATCAAGGCGCAACTTCCGGAGGGCAGTATTCACAGAATTGCCGATGAGCTGAATCTTGATGTAGAGACAGTAAGAAACTTCTTTGGAGGTACAGACTACAAGAAAGGTTCAGCTGTAGGTTTTCATATAGAACCGGGACCAAACGGAGGATGCGTGGTTCTGGACGACACGACAGTTCTTGACAGAGCGTTGGAAATCATTGCAGAAAGCAAGAAATAAATCCTCTGCGAAAATAAAGCCATTTTTTGCATAATAACTATTATGTTAAATAGCAAATATTAAAGCACACCCCACTGTCGGGAAATAACAAAAAACAAGAAAGGCTCCACAAATCGTGAAGCCTTTCATATTTTTAAATCTCAGAGATTAGAGCATTCCTTTCTCTTTCATGCGAGCCTCAACCTCGTTGAGTTCCTTAGACATATCAATCTGATAATAGATTGTCTGAAGAGGAATTGCCCACTTATCAGTTGCAGACGGCTCAAGCTCTCTGTACTTTGTGAAATACGGAAGTGCCTTCTTGTAGTATTCCTTCTGCTCCTTAACGGCATCTTTATAAGCCTTTGAACGGTAATCCAGATTGCTCTTTGAATCCATGTAGTCCTGAGCCTGGAACATTATGCAGAGGCCAAGATTGAAATATGCGTCCGAAAGGTTTGCATCCTTCTCAATAGCAGTCTGATACTGACCTATAGCCTTGTCATAATCTTTGTTCTGCTGTGCTACATAACCCAGAACATAGTAGTTGTATGCCTTCTCAGGATCGATTTCAACCATCTCCTTTACAAAGTTCTCCAACTCGCTCATATCATTCTTAAGGTTATAATAGTTGAGCAGCTTTCCGTAGTAATACTCGGCAGTCGGGAACTGTACCAGACCCTGCTTAAGAGTTGCAAGCCATGCAGCTGAATCGCCAAGGTTGCCGTAAGCATCGCATATCATCTCTGTAGCAGTCTCTCCTACTTCCTCATCAGATGTTGCTTCCTTGGCATATTTCAATACATCATCCCATTTTTCCATGTTATATGCAGCAAGTGCAGGATAATATGAATAGATGGGTTTGTACTTCTGGTAGATGGTATCTTCATCGGTGAACTCCTTGATCATAGGATGGTTGGCAACTGTAAAGTAGCTGTCAAACATCTCATATGCCTTAGCAAAGTCCTGATGATCATTGAAGTAGAAAATACCGCCACGGATCAGGTCACTCATTGTTCTATGAATTTCCCTGGCATGTTTCTTTCTGGCTTCATCTGATGTCTTGCCTTTGGCGTTGGGTATCTGCTGAAGTGAATCAGCCTTCATACTGTATTTATACCACTGTGTAAGCAAATTATACATACCAACGGTATCGTATGGCTGGGTATAGGACTTTGTATTCTCCTGATAATAGAAATGCTGGTATATATCAGCAGCAACAAGCCATGTCTGGTCCCAATCCTGAACGAGTGAATTCTTCATAGCCTGGTCAATGAGACGTTTTGCACCTCTCTTGTCCTGGACATCATCTCTCTCCATTTCATTCTTGGCTTCCTTGACAACTTTCTGAGCCTCTTTTGTGGCTTTCTTAAGTTCTTTCTCAGTCATCTGGGCGTATGATGTACATGACATTCCCAGAGCTGCAATCAAAACAAATATAAGCTTCTTCATTTTGAATTAGTTTAATAGGTTTTACATTATTAATATATTATTCTCTTTTCGTAGTTAAAATCACTCGGTTACAGGTGCCTCTGAAACGGTTTCAGGAGCGGTCTCTTCCCCACTCTCGGGAACTTCCTCATCAACTGGCTCACTGTCGACCTTGCAGATTGATCCGATCTGGTCATTGCGTTTTTCCAGATTGATGAGTCTTACACCCTGTGTAGCACGGCCCATTACGCGGAAATCAGCAACACTGACACGAAGAGTGATACCGGATTTGTTGATGATCACCAAATCGTTATCATCTGTAACTGCTTGAATTGAAACAAGTTTACCTGTTTTATCCGTAATATTAAGTGTCTTTACGCCCTTACCGCCACGGTTAGTCTTGCGATAATCCTCAATCTCTGAGCGTTTGCCATAACCTTGCTCAGAAACCACCATGATTGTCTCCTCGGGCTGCTCGTCAACAGCTATCATGCCTACTACCTGATCCTCACCGTCCTCATCAAGAGTCATACCGCGTACACCGGTCGATGTGCGTCCCATTGAGCGTACGGTACTCTCATTGAATCGGATGGCACGACCGTTGCGGTTAGCTATGATAATCTCCTTGTTACCGTCGGTAAGAAGAACGTTGATTACCTTGTCACCCTCATTCAGGTTGATGGCGTTGATACCGTTCTGACGCGGACGTGAATAATCCTGGAGTATTGTCTTCTTGATTACACCGTTCTGAGTGCAGAATACAAGATAATGGTTCGATGTGAATTCAACATCACCAAGGTTCTTGATTGCTATATAGGCATTTACCGCATCGTCAGGCTCAATGTTGAGCATATTCTGGATGGCACGGCCCTTAGAAGTCTTTCCGCCTTCAGGAATATCATATACCTTAAGCCAGTAGCAACGTCCCTTCTGTGTGAAGAACAATATGTAGTTGTGTGTGGTTGCGGTGAATATGTGCTCAATGAAGTCTTCGTCGCGTTTGTCGCTTCCACGGGATCCTACTCCGCCTCTGCCCTGCAGACGGTACTCCGTAAGGGCGGTGCGCTTGATGTAGCCCAGATGTGACATTGTGATGATCATGGGCTCATCGGCATAGAAGTCCTCGGGATTGAACTCTTCGCTGGCATACACGATCTCGGTCTTGCGCTCGTCGCCGTATTTGTCAATTATGGCCTGCATCTCATCCTTGATGACCTGCTTGCACTTCTCGGGATCATCCAGTATGCTCTGGAGTTCCTCAATACGTGCCATAACCTCATTGTACTCTTCATGCAGCTGATCCTGCATAAGTCCTGTGAGCTGGCGCAGACGCATGTCCACGATAGCCTTGGCCTGAATATCGTCCAGACCAAAGCGGTCCATCAGGTTCTGGATGGCATCGTTCGGAGTCTTGGCCTTCTTGATAATCTGTATTACCTCATCAATGTTATCAGATGCAATAATCAGTCCCTCAAGTATATGAGCACGCTTCTTAGCCTCCTCAAGGTCAAACTTGGTACGACGTATTACAACCTCATGACGGTGCTCAATGAAACACTTTATAAGGTCACGCAGATTCAGGCATTTGGGGCGTCCCTTAACAAGGGCTATGTTGTTTACGCCGAATGATGTCTGCAGAGCTGTCATCTTGAACAGTTTGTTCAATACCACACCTGCGTTGGCGTCACGCTTTACGTCAATAACGATACGCATACCCTCGCGGTCAGACTCGTCATTCACGTTGCTGATACCCTCAATCTTCTTATCTGTAACAAGTTCTGCAATGAACTTGATAAGCTCGGCTTTGTTTACTCCGTAAGGAATCTCGGTAACTACGATCTTGTCATGCTGCTCACCTGCCTCAATCTCGGTCTTGGCACGCATGATGACGCGGCCGCGGCCTGTCTCGTAAGCCTCACGTACGCCGCTGATTCCGTAGATATATGCACCGGTTGGGAAATCAGGAGCCTTGATGTACTGCATCAGTTCGTCAACCGTGATGTCGGGATTGTCAACCATAGCCATGCAGCCGTTCAGAACCTCTGTCAGGTTGTGAGGAGGCATGTTGGTGGCCATACCAACAGCAATACCGGATGAACCGTTTACAAGCAGATTGGGGATGGTTGCGGGAAGAACCGTAGGCTCCTCCTCCTTGTTGTCATAGTTGGGAACAAAGTCAACGGTGTTCTTGTTGATATCCTGCATCATCTCCTCACCCATCTTGCGCAGACGGACCTCGGTATAACGCATGGCAGCGGGGCTGTCACCGTCAATTGAACCGAAGTTACCCTGGCCGTCAACAAGCGGATAACGCATGATCCAATCCTGCGCCAGACGCACAAGAGCACCATATACTGATGAATCGCCATGAGGATGGAAGTGTCCGAGCACATCACCTACTGTACGGGCCGATTTGCGATAGCCCTTGTCCGATGTGTTACCGTCACGCATCATGCTGTATAGGATACGGCGATGAACCGGCTTAAGACCGTCGCGCGCATCCGGAAGAGCTCTGGCTACGATAACTGACATTGAATAATCAATGTATGAGGACTTCATCTCCTCCTCAATGTTAACCCTGATAATTCTGTCCTGGTTTTCCAATTTTCTTCTATTGTTTTATGTCTTTTACAATACTTCAAAAACCTGTTCGGTTTAAGCACTCAAAGATACTCTAAAAATAGTTCACGCGCAACCACGCGCGCGATTTTTTAATAAGGTGTTAACAAGTTTTTGTGTTTTCGATTCGGACTTTATGACATATTCGGAAAGTGGCATGTGATTTGTTGATATCTTATTGCAAAAACAGGTATTAACCGGTCGTAAAACCGATTATCTTTGCATTAAATCGGACTTTTGGCCATATATATATTAATGATGGAATATCGATTGTCAGATAAACTGAACGCCATACTTTCACTTTCAAAAGAGGAGGCCGAGCGCCTCACCCACTCCGAGGTTACAACCGAGCATCTGCTTCTGGGCATACTCAGGCATGGCCAGAACAAGGCGGTGGAGCTCCTGTCGGAAATGGGTGTGGACCTGTCAGAGTTACGTATGCGACTTGAGTCGGTACAAATGGTATCGGATGCAGGTGCAGATAAAGTTCCAATAGAAAAGATCGCCCTGTCGGTTGCCGTCACACGCCTGCTCAAAATAAGCATGCTTGAGGCTCGTCTGCAAAAAAAGGAAGAGGTGGAGGCCGAGCATCTTTTACTGGCGATAGCCAGAGACCGCTCCAGCTCTACTGCAAATATACTTTCCTCATACAATGTTGATTATCGCAGCCTGCTTGTCCAGTTGAACGGCAACGGCGGAGAAATCAGCATGGGCATGGGACTTACCGACAGTGATGAGGAGGACGATGATGATCTTTCAGCATCCGATGCCGGAAAACAAAAGCCATCCAGGATAACTACCGCATCAAAATCAGGTAGCAATACTCCCGTTTTGGACAGTTTCAGCACCGATATGACACAGGCAGCACAGGAAGGCAAGCTGGATCCTGTAGTCGGACGTGAAAAAGAAATAGAACGTCTTGCACAGATACTGACCCGACGTAAGAAAAACAATCCCATCCTGATTGGTGAGCCCGGTGTGGGTAAATCAGCAATCGTAGAAGGACTTTCACAACGCATAGTGCAACGCAAAGTATCACGTATGCTGTTTGGAAAACGTATTCTTGCACTTGATATGGCTGCAGTAGTGGCCGGCACAAAGTACCGTGGCCAGTTTGAAGAAAGACTTCGTTCAATTATTCAGGAACTTAAGAAAAATCCTGACATTATTCTCTTTATTGACGAGGTGCATACAATAATAGGTGCAGGTTCTGCCCCCGGATCGATGGATGCTGCAAATATGCTCAAACCCGCCCTTTCACGTGGCGAGATCCAGTGCATAGGCGCAACCACCGTTGACGAGTACCGCAAGTCAATAGAAAAAGACGGAGCTTTGGAACGCCGTTTCCAGAAGATACTGGTGGAGCCTACTACAGTTGATGAAACCATCCGGATTCTGGAGAATATCAAGGATCGTTATGAGGATCACCATAACGTAACATACACCGATGACGCCCTCAAGGCATGCGTCACCCTGGCGCAGCGTTACATCACCGACCGTTCATTCCCGGATAAAGCAATTGATGTCATGGATGAGGCCGGTTCACGCACACATCTGTCCAATCTTTCTGTTCCAAAGGAAATTGAGGACAAGGAGCATCAGATTGACTTTACCCGTGAAGGAAAAAACGATGCCGTAGCACGTCAGGACTTTGAACTGGCTGCGCGATTCCGCGATCAGGAGAAGGTTCTTGAAGGAGAACTTGAGCAAATGCGCAAGGATTGGGAGAAGTCTCTTAAAAGCCATCGGGAGACAGTCGACGAGGAGAATATAGCCACTGTCGTGTCAATGATAAGCGGTATTCCCGTACAGAAAATAGCCCGCGAGGAGGGTGAACGCCTCAAAGGTCTGGCACCTGCACTCAAATCAAAAGTAATAGCTCAGGATTCGGCAATAGATTTGCTTGCCCGAGCCATACGCCGCAGTCGTGTCGGATTGAAAAATCCCAACAAGCCCATAGGCTCGTTCCTATTCCTTGGACCTACCGGCGTCGGTAAGACCCTGCTTGCAAAAGAGCTTGCTGAGCAGATGTTCGGAACTGCCGATGCACTAATACGCGTCGATATGAGCGAATTCATGGAGAAGTTCGCTGTTTCACGTCTGGTAGGAGCACCTCCCGGATACGTAGGCTATGAGGATGGCGGTCAGCTGACTGAAAAGGTGCGCCGCAAACCCTACTCCATCATCCTTCTGGATGAGATAGAGAAAGCGCATCAGGATGTCTTCAACATACTGCTGCAGGTAATGGATGAAGGTCGTCTGACAGACAGTGAGAGCCGTACTGTAGACTTCCGCAATACTATCATAATAATGACCTCCAACCTGGGCTCACGTCAGATACAGGAGTATGGCCGCGGCATAGGTTTCGGTACATCGGATGCAGGAACTGACCTGGCCCGCCAGGATATCATACGCAAGGCCCTGAACAAGTCGTTCGCGCCTGAGTTCATCAACCGTATTGACGAGATTATCACCTTCAACCAGTTGGACCGTGAGTCTGTAGGTCGCATTGTAGACATTGAGATTTCACAGCTTGCATTGCGCATGGAAAGCATGGGATACACCCTCTCTGTAACAGATTCCGCAAAGGAATTCCTTGCCGACAAGGGTTACAGCCGCGAATACGGTGCACGTCCTCTCAAACGCGCCATCCAGACATATGTTGAGGACAAACTTGCCGAGGTTATGATAGATGGTGAATGTCCGCAAGACTCCCTGTTGACGGTAGATGCCAATGCCGACAAAACAGACCTTACAGTCACTGTAGGAGTCAAATGATTTGACATAGAGTCACTGACAATCCCCCATTCAGCCAAAATGTCAGACGCATCCACGTCTGGCATTTTTGTTGTACTATATCCTACAGAAACAAATAAAACAACATAAACTATGCAGAAAGGTAAAATCGGGGTAACGACGGAAAACATCTTCCCCATCATTAAACAGTTTCTTTACAGTGACCGTGAGATATTCCTGCGTGAAATAGTATCAAACGCCGTTGATGCCACCCAGAAACTCAAGACATTGGCCTCAAAGGGCGATTTCAAGGGTGAGATGGGTGACCTTACTGTTCATGTGACCGTTAATAAGGACAATATCACCGTAAGCGATCGTGGCATTGGTATGACCGCTGCCGAGATCGATAAGTATATCAACCAGATAGCATTCTCAGGCGCCAATGATTTTCTTGAGAAATACAAGAATGACGCCAACGCCATCATCGGTCATTTCGGACTTGGATTCTACTCGGCATTCATGGTCTCAAAGAAGGTTGAGATTATAACCAAATCTTATCAGGAAGGCGCTCAAGCCGTAAAATGGAGCTGTGACGGTTCACCTGAATTCGAGCTTTCGGATACCGATAAGACCGACCGCGGTACCGATATCATCCTCTATCTGGACGATGACAGCAAAGAATACATGCAGGAGACTACCATCCAGGGGCTTCTCAAGAAATACTGCCGTTTCCTGCCCGTGCAGATTGCCTGCGGCAAGAAGAAGGAGTGGAAAGACGGCAAGGAGGTCGAGACCGCCGATGACAACATCATGAACAACGTTGAGCCGCTCTGGACCAAAACCCCGAGCGAGCTCAAGGATGAGGATTACAAAGGATTTTACCGTGAACTCTATCCTATGCAGGACGAACCCCTGTTCTGGATACATCTGAACGTAGATTTTCCGTTCCACCTGACCGGTATCCTCTACTTCCCCAAGATCAAGACAAACCTGGATCTCCAGAAAAACCGCATACAGCTCTACTGTAACCAGGTATTCGTAACCGATTCCGTTGAGGGCATTGTTCCTGACTTCCTCACCCTGCTTCACGGTGTTATTGACTCACCTGACATACCTCTGAACGTATCCCGTTCATATCTGCAGAGTGATTCAAACGTCAAGAAGATATCGGGTTACATCACCAAGAAGGTTGCTGACCGTCTCACATCCATATTCAAGAATGACCGCAAGGAGTTTGAACAGAAATGGGATGACGTGAAGCTCTTCATCAACTATGGAATGCTTACCGAAGAGGATTTCTATAGCAAGATGGAAAAGGTTGCCCTCTTTAAGGATACTGACGGCAAATACTTTACATTTGATGAATACAAGAAACTCATAGAGGCTGGCCAGACTGATAAGAACAAGAACCTGATATACCTCTACGCAACTAACAAGGAAGAACAGTTCGGATATATTGATGCAGCCAAGAACAAGGGATACAGTGTATTGCTCATGGACAACCAGCTGGATGTTCCTGTAATCGGAATGCTTGAGCAGAAATTCGGCAATAGCAGCCGTTTCCAGCGTGTGGACAGCGACTCTATTGACAACCTGATAGCCAAGGAGGATAATAAGGCCGTGGATCTGCCTGCAGGACAGCTCCGTATGATTACAAAGGTATTCAGCAGCCAGATGCCCAAGATTGATAAGGCCGATTTCCATGTTGACGCCCAGTCACTCGGCGAATCATCCTTACCTGTTATGGTAACCTGCAGCGAGTATATGCGCCGTATGAAGGATATGGCTGCAATCCAGCCCGGAATGAGTTTTTACGGGGACATGCCGGACATGTATACAGTGATACTCAACAAAGACCATAAGCTTATCAAACGCGTTCTTGAAGATGCCGGAAAGGCATGCGATGATAAAGTCAAACCTGAAGATGACAAGTTGGCTGCTCTGAAGGAACGTCAATCTGAATTGCGCAAGGCTCGTGAGGGTAAGAAAGATGAAGATGTGCCCCAGGCTGAAAAGGATGAAATGAAAGATATCGACTCAAAGATCTCTGAGACAGAAAACACAATATCAGACATTTATGCGGAGTATGCTGCGGGGGACAAAATTGTTCATGAGCTCATAGACCTGGCTCTTCTACAGAACGGAATGCTTAAGGGTGAATCGCTTGCAGCATTCATCCGTCGCAGCGTAGAACTTATCTAATATTGTTGTTTTTTAATTAAAAAAGGCGCTGAGAGTACATCAGTGCCTTTTTTTAAATATATTTGCATTTGCGGGTTGAAGATCCCAATGCAATTATGTTCAAGAGGACTTGTATTACATTGATTGTCATACTATTATGGCTAGCAACTCCGCTTAATGCCCAGACCGTCGGTCTGGTTTTAAGCGGCGGTGGCGCAAAAGGTATGGCTCATATCGGTGTTATCCGTGCCCTTGAAGAGAATGGCATTCCCATTGATTATGTCGCAGGAACATCAATGGGCGCCGTAATAGGTTCCCTTTATGCCATGGGTTACTCTCCTGATGAGATGGAGGAGCTGATCAGTTCAGATGATTTCAAGAACTGGTATATGGGGTCCAAAGACATGAACTACCAATTCTATTTCAAGCAGAATCCCCCCACTCCGTCATTCATTTCAGCTCAGATCGCTATCAGGGATTCAATGACTGTTATCAGGCCTATGACCAACAGCCTGGTTGACCCTCTCCAGATGAACCTGGCATTCGTTGACGTTTTCTCAGGCGCATCCGCAGCATGCGACAATAATTTCGACAATCTTTTCGTGCCGTTCAGAGCTGTAGCTTCGGACGTATTCAATAAGAACTCCATAATCTTGTCAAAAGGCGATCTGGGCGTTGCCGTACGCGCTTCCATGTCCTTTCCTTTCGTTTTCCGCCCCATCAAAATAGACTCTATAATCGCATATGACGGTGGAATTTACGACAACTTTCCTTTAGATGTAATGATTAAGGATTTCCATCCTGACTTCATAATCGGAAGTGTAGTCGCCGTCGCTCCCGGAAAGCCTGAAATCGTAATTCCCGATGAGTATGATATTATGGGACAGGTAGAGAGCATGATAATGCAGAAAAGCGACTACAGCCTCGATCCCAAGCTCGGAGTAAAGGTGGAATTTGACCTTAGCAGTGTAGGACTGCTTGACTTTCACAAGATAGACGAAGTATCAGAACTTGGTTACCGCAATACCATGCAACTCATGGATTCAATCAAATCCCGAACTACAGTCCGCAGGGATACGCTTGAGGTTCAGAAAATGCGTGCGGACTTCAAGGAACACATTCCTAAACTTGTTTTTCGTGATGTTGAGATACCAGGTTTAAACAATGCCCAAAGAAGATATATCAAGAAGGAACTAAACGCAACAGGTGATCAATTTTCATTTGAGGATTTCAAATACGGTTATTTCAAACTTCTTTCCGATGAAGCCATAAGCGAGATTATTCCTACCACCGTTTTTTCTGAATCAGATTCCACATTCACCCTGAATCTCAATGTGAAATTGGATGATCACCCGACTTTCAATATCGGCGGCGGTCTGTCAACATCTGTTTCCAGCCAGTTGTACGGTTCGGCTTCGTATAACAACATAGGTGAGGTATCTGCGTCATATTTGCTTGAAGGGCAGTTCGGAAGATCATATAACAATGCCCAATTGCTTACCCGTGTCGATATGGCAACAGTCATCCCCATGTCCCTGTCGGTTCAGATGGCATATAATAACATGAACTACTTCCGTTCAGGTGCTTTCATATTCTCGTCCGATAAATTCACGCCGGCTCTCAACAAATCTATTGAATTCTTCACCAAAGTCAAGGTATCGCGTCCTTTCCTCAACAACTACAAAGCTGTGTTTTCATTCGGCGTAGCGCACCATAAAGACTACTATTCGCAGAACACCGATATCAATTTCCGCAATTTCAGATATGACTGTAACCGTCATAATATTTTGGGAGGTTCAGTCACATTCACTGGTAATACCCTTAACTCAATCCAATATCCCACTAGAGGACGTTCCGAAACTATCCGTGCATTTATAGGGACTGAGAATGACCTATTCAGGCCAAGAAACGTTTTTACTCCCGAACACCACTCGGTAGACCGTTCCTGGCTTCAGATATCGGCCAATCTTGAGCACTACATAAGAATGACGTCTCATTTTACGCTGGGAACGTTGTTTGAGGCATACTATTCATCTCGAAACTTCTCAAGTAATTATCAGGCATCTGTAATGCAGGCAGGCAATTTCCGCCCGACAGTGAACAGCAAGTTCATCTTTGACCCCGATTTCTCGGCAAATGCATACTTTGCTGCCGGTATCAAACCAATTTGGATTATCAGCAGCATATTCCATTTACGTTCCGAGATTTATGTTTTCCAACCAACCAGACCCATTATCAATTCTGACGGTGCTGCCGCGTATGGCAAGGTTTTGAGAGGAATGCAATTGATGGGTGAACTCAATTTTGTGGCACAATACCAGAGAATATCGTTCAATGCATTCATAGATCTTTCAACATCAAGCATAAATCCTTCAATGTTCGGTCTTACTTTGGGAATACTTATGCCTAACGAATGGTTCATAGAATAAATAATCACAACTCAACATATGGAAAAATATCCGCACTATCTTGAAAGGCTACAGGCCGCTACGCGAAAGTTCTGGGACAAGCCCGCATTGAACAATATTGGAGGTGAGACATTTACGTACGGCCAAATGGCTAGTTCTATAGCTCGTTTCCATATAATCTTTGATTATGCAGGTATCCGCAAAGGTGAACGTATAGCCTTATGTGCCCAGAACGGTGCACGCTGGGGATTCGCATACCTGGCAGTCAATACATATGAAACTGTCATCGTACCCATACTGGCCGATTTCAAGCCGGAGAGCATAATGGGGCTTGTAAATCATTCGGGCAGCATAGCCCTGTTTACAGATTCTGAGAAATGGGCCAAGATGGACATAAAGGAGATGCCCGATGTCCTTGCGGTAATAGACGTAAATACCCTGCAGCTACTCTATTGCGGTGATGATAAGATACAGTATGCCTTTGATCATCTGGATGAATTGTTTGACCGTAAGTATCCTAACGGATTCGGCCCGGATGATGTGGTTTATCCTACGGATAACTGGGACAAACTCTCTACAATCAACTATACATCCGGTTCTACCGGTGATCCCAAGGGAGTTATGCTCACCTATCGCAACTTCAGTGCCAACGTGGATTTTGACCAACGTTATATGCCGGCAGGTGACAAGATTGTTTCCATGCTTCCTATGGCCCATATGTACGGTCTGGTAATCGAGTTCATCTATCCTCTGTGCAACGGCACATCAATCTACTGGTTAGGTAAAGCCCCTACTCCCACAAGCCTGCTTAAAGCGTTTGCTGATGTAAAGCCTTATCTTCTTGTCACAGTCCCTCTGGTGATGGAGAAGATATACAAGAGCAAGGTAAAACCCACATTGGACAAACCTTTAGTCAAGTTCCTAACCAAGATTCCAGGCATCAGCAGCATCATCTACAAGAAAGTGAAGGATGGGCTTTGTGAGGCATTCGGCGGTAATGTTATGGAGTTCATCATGGGTGGCGCCGCATTGAATCCTGAAGTTGAGCGCCTGTTCAAGAAAATCAAGTTCCCGTATGTAGTGGGTTACGGCATGACCGAGGGCTGCCCGCTCATGGCCTATGCCCCCTGGCGCACCTATGTACCGGGATCCTGCGGCAGACCTGTGGATATAACTCAAATACGTATAGATTCAGAAGATCCTCAGAACGTAGTTGGTGAGATCCAGGCCAAGGGAGATAATATAACCATTGGATATTATAACAACCCCGAGGCAACGGCCAATGCCTTTACCGATGACGGATGGCTCAAGACCGGCGATTTGGGTGTAATGGATGCCGATGGAAACATATTCATTCGCGGACGCTCCAAGAACATGATTCTGGGTCCTTCGGGCCAGAACATCTATCCCGAGGAGATTGAGGCTGTTATAAACAATCAGGATTATGTGGTCGAATCAGTTGTGGTAGACCGCGGCGGCAAACTTGTTGCACTGGTTTATCTTGATGAACAGGCCATCGCAAAAGCTCTTCTTGATGACGAAGCAAAGGATGCAATTCCTGAGAATATCCGCCTGGCATCAAACCGCAAGCTACCTGTTTACAGCCAGATTGCAAAGGTTGAATTGCAGGCAGTTCCGTTTGAAAAGACCCCCAAAATGTCAATACGTCGTTTTCTGTACAAATAATAATAGTAGTAGTCAAACATGAAGAAAAGAATTATCCTTATGCTGTTGGCAGTAGTTGCTGTCACTGCATCGGCTCAGACCAAAAAAGTGTCTATTCTCGGAGACTCGTACTCAACTTTTCAGGGTATCAATCCGGAAGGTTATAATCCCTTCTATCCCAACGACCGCAATGACGTGACTGAGGTATCACAGACATGGTGGGACCTTTACATAAAGGCCAAAGGCTATGAGTTGGAAAAGAATGATTCATGGGGCGGCACAACCATCTGCGGTACCGGTTACGGCCGTATGGATGCATCTCGCAACAACTTCATTTCACGTGTTGACAAGCTTGGAAATCCCGATATCATATTCGTATTCGGCGGCACCAACGACGCGTGGGCAAGAGTTCCCATGGGCGAATACCAGTATTCAGACTGGACCAAGGATGACTGCAAGAACTTCCGTCCTGCCCTGGCCTGCTTGCTGGATATGCTCAAGAAACAGTATCCCAAAGCAGAGTTATACTCAATCCTGAACTCTGAGCTCAATGAGGACGTCAACGAGTCAATGCGTCAGGTTTGCAAGCACTACAATGTTCAGCTCATTGAGTTGCACGACATTGAAAAGCAGAACGGACATCCTTCTATAAGCGGAATGAAGAGCATCTGTGACCAGCTTCTTGAAGCAATAAAATAATCCGTCGGTTAAAGGTTATATTTTTTTGAGATTATAAATAAATGCTTAATTTTGAGGCTCAAAACGAAAATCCAACAATTATTAATCACATTTTTAGATCACTTAAATGAAAAAGCTTTCAACAATCGCACTCATTGCAGCTGTCGCATTAATGAGCGCATGTGGCCCTAAAGACCCAGGTCTGAAGGATGCCTACAAGAACTATTTCAAGATTGGTGTTGCTGTTACCGGACGTAACATCAGCGACTCACTTCAGGCATCAATTGTCCTTAAGGAGTTCAATAGCGTAACCGCAGAGAACTGCATGAAACCAGGCGAGATTCATCCTCAGCCGGGTGTTTGGAACTTAAGAGAAGCCGATGCTATTGCAGACTTCTGCCGTGCTAATGGTATAAAGATGCGTGGCCATTGCCTTGTATGGCACAGCCAGTTTGCAAACTGGATGTTCAACAAGTATGATGAGAATGGCAACCAGGTTGTTGAACGCGATGAGAACGGTGATACAATTTGGGTAGAACAGCCTGCTCGTGGCGGATTCGGTGGCTTTGGCGGCGGATTCGGTGGTTTCGGCGGCGGCTTTGGCGGTTTTGGTGGTGCTCCTCAGGGTGGCCAGCGTCCGCAGGGTGCACCTCAGGGTGCTCAAGGTCAGCGTCCTCAGGGCGGTCAGCGCGCACAGGGCCAGCGTCCCGGTCAGCAGGGTCAGGCACAGGCACCTCAGATGGTCAAGGTTCCCAAGTATGCCAAGGCTACCAAGGAAGAGTTCTACGATTCACTTCGTGCTCATATCCAGTTTGTAGTAAACCGTTACAAGGACGTAGTATATTGCTGGGATGTTGTTAACGAGGCTATGAGCGATGCCAATAACCCCGATGCTCCTTACGAGCAGTCTTTCCGTCAGTCAACCGCTTATCAGCTCTGCGGTGATGAGTTCATCCTCAAGGCATTCCAGTTCGCTCATGAGGCTGATCCCAATGCTGACCTCTTCTATAACGACTACAGCGCTTGGACTCCCGCCAAGAGAACTTACATCTACAATATGGTCAAGAAGTTGCAGAGTGAAGGTGCTCCTATCACCGGTATCGGTATGCAGGGTCACTACAACATCTTTGACAACCCCACCATTGAGGACTTTGAGAAGGCTATCAACATGTATCTTGAGTTGGTTGACAACCTCCAGATCACTGAGTTTGATATTCGTATCAATCAGGAGGCTGGCGGCGGTCTTTCATTCAGCCGTGGCGAAGGTCAGGTTCTTACCGACACTATCGCACAGATGCAGATGGATAAGTACGATCAGTTGTTCAAGGTTCTGCGTAAGTATAAGAAGAACTTCTCTTGCGTAACTTTCTGGAACCTCAGCGACCGCGATTCATGGCTTGGTGCAAACAACTTCCCGCTGTTGTTTGACAACCAGTATCAGCGCAAGCCCGTTTACTACACCGTACGCGATTTCAAGAAGTAATCAAGACTTACATAATAAAAAAGAGGATGGCCATTTGGTCATCCTCTTTTGTTTTGTACAAATTGGTTATTTATCTGGCTAGGACTCCTGAATCTAAGCCACGGACTGTTTTAAAACGCATGTTACCGTCGGGATCGATGATAATTGCAACTCCTGCAAGGTAGTTGATCCATTTACGGTTTACCCAGTAATGCAGATCGACTTGTTTATCAGATGTATAAATGGCCATAGGAGTTACCATATAATCATGTGATACAAGTACATTTATACGCTTCATACCTGGCAGATGTGCCTTAAGTGAGTCCAACCATTCCTTACTACGCTCCTCCAGGTTGTAAAAACCTTCTTCATGGCCACCTTCATAGGCCCATTGCGACAAAGATTCCCAGTTATCCCAACCATGCTGCCTAATTGCAGGAATATCTTTACGATACCAGTCTCCGTTAAGAATGCCCCACTCCTCATGAATGAATTCATCTTCACGGCCTATCGCAATATTCTCGCAAGTCTGCTTGGTACGGTCATAATCTGAGTGTGCATAGAATGCTGACTCACCGTTCCTGATCTTTTCTCCAACCATGCGGGCTTGAGCTTTACCGTTCTCTGTAAGCAGTCCGGCCTTTGAGTAATCACGACCGCGTTCACCGTGACGGAGCAAGAACACAACCGTCTCGTTGGCTTTTACTTCAGAAAAGACATCGGCAATATCATTGAAACCTATGTCTGTATAAGTAGGTTGTGATTTAGTAATGCCGCACATCATGATAGCGGCAACCATAAGCATTAATTTCTTCATCGTTATTTGTGATTATTCATTATAATGCAAAGGTACTAAAAAAAGCGAACACCTATTTTTAGTGTTTTTAATGAAAAAACCGCAGTGAATATGGACTATATTCAAAAATAGCAGTATCTTTGCACCGCGAAAAAACGAATAACGTGTTGGTTCCGTAGCTTAACTGAATAGAGCATCTGACTACGGATCAGAAGGTTCCGGGTTTGAATCCCGGCGGAATCACCAGAAAACGGCCTCACAAATACTTGTGGGGCCGGATTTTTTATAAGATAAGCTTATTTAGAATCGGACGTAACAATGCTGCAGAACCGGGAAAGACAATTCCACTCATTCCAAGTGCTACTGCGGCATTAACATTGTCCTTACGGTCGTCAATAAATACGCACTCTTCAGGCTTGAGATTATACCTTGAAATGAGCAGTTTAAATATTTCCGGATCGGGTTTGGCAAGTTTGACAGAGCTTGAGACTACATATTTGTCTATGCTGGCAAGAGTCTTGAAACGGCGGCGGGCCTCAGTGAATGTCTCTGCAGGCCAGTTGGTAAGGCCGTAGACACCTACTCCTTTTGATTTAAGGTCCTGTATGATCTCCAGCATGCCTGGTATATCGCCACTACACATATCGAACCAGCGGTCGCGGAACATTGCTATGACATCAGCATACTCGGGATATGCCTTTTGCAGCTCAACTACGCACACATCCATGCTTTCACCTTGGTCAATTCGGGTAAACCATTCACGGTTGCAGACATTGTCCGTAAAGAACCTGCATTTCTCCTCATCACCACCGAATACGGGCAGGAAAAGATATGCCGGATTCCAGTCTACAAGGACGTTTCCATAGTCAAAGATTACGTTGGATATAATCCGACCTTTTCTCGCCACGACAGAGTGAACAAGTTCCCTCTGTTCGTCTGGCTTATCGAAAACGTTTTTAATCATTTGATTGAATGTTTGTTATGGTATCATTCATTAAGCTGTCCGGAACAGATATTCCCACCATCTTCATGTAGTCGCTCACGCTTCTCAGATACTGGGGCATATCCTCCTCCTTGATGGGATCTACAGCCGGCAGGTCCATACGAAGCGGATCAATGGCGGTTCCGTTCTTGAATACCCGGTAGTCCAGATGAGGTCCGGTTGCGGTACCTGTCATGCCTACATAGCCAATCAGCTGGCCTTGTGACACATGTGTACCTACACTTATGCCTTTGGCAAAACCACGCAGGTGCATGTACTCGGTGGTATAGGTGGAGTTATGTTTGATCTTTATGTAATTGCCACCACCCTTACTGTCCCATGCTTTGGCGGTTATAACGCCGTCACCTACTGAATATACGGGTGTACCCGATGGTGCAGCGTAATCAACGCCGTGATGTGCACGGACAATCTTCTTTATGGGATGCAGACGGGCATTTGAGAACTTTGAACTGATACGCGTATAACTCAAGGGCGCTTTCAGGAAAGCCCGTCTGAGACTTGTACCCTTCTCATCAAAGTACTCACCACGCTCGTTGTGGTATGTGTATCGGAATGCATAATGGTCTGTCCCTGATGTGATGAAATTGGCAGCCAGGATATTGCCTGTGGCCACACGGACACTGTCGGCAAACATCTCCTGATAGTAGACCGAGAATGAGTCACGCTTCTGGATTCCAAAGAAATCTATGGTCCATGAGTAGATGTCGGCCAGCATTCCGGCCAGTTCGGGAGCTGCTCCCTGGTCTATCATCGCGTTCCATAGCGATGTCTCAATGCTTCCGCTAATGTAGTTCAGGACTGTATCGACATCTATTGATCCCACATAGCTGTAGATGCTGTCAGACAGTGAATATACAGCGTAATCGGTCTTGTTGATGTCATAGACAAAGAACCTGGCTGTAGCTACCGAATCGGTGTCACGTACAATATGATACGGTTTGCCGGACTGCATCTTACGCACGCTCCATGTCTTCTCAGAAGCTTTTTCCAGGTAGTATATGGTTTGTGACGAAACGTTGTACCTGTAGAGGATGGTTGAAAGCAGTTCATTGCGGCCAATGGTGCCGTCTACAATGTCCAGGCTGTCAATGCATATACCCCAGCGGTAAACCGGCTCGGGGACAAAAATGCTGACCTCCTCCTCATCGGCTTTTGCTGGCGGCTGGCTGTTCTGCTTGCAGGATACAGCAAACAATAATGTTATCAGGATTCCAATACGCAGCAGTCCTTTCATCCCTCGATGCCTGCAAATCCGTTAAGAATCTCCTTATGCAGAGCGTCGCTTACCGGAACGAGCGGCAGACGCATCACGTTCTCCAGCTGTCCGCGGTCTGACATCACAGCCTTTACGCCACAGGGATTTCCCTCCTTGAACAGCAGGCCGTACAGTGGCTCAAGTTGCTTCTGTATAGCCGCAGCCTCATCAAATTTGCCATCCATCGAAAGATGTACAAGCTTGCCGAACAGCTTTGGTATAGCATTGCCTATCACCGATATAACACCGGTAGCGCCGTTCCTGACAGCTTCCATGGCCAAACTGTCATCACCTATAATGACATGGAAACTCTCCGGAGCACCGTCAATTATCTCCTTTGCCTGGTCCATCTTGCCCGATGCCTCCTTCACGCCAATCACGTTCTTGAACTCGCGGGCTATACGCAGAGTGGTATCGGCCGTCATATTGATGCCAGTGCGTCCGGGAACGTTATAGAGAATGATTGGTTTGGACGATGCCTTGGCAATCTCGGCAAAATGGCGGTAAATACCCTCCTGTGACGGTTTATTGTAATAAGGAACAGCACTCAGTATGCCGTCAATGCCGTCAATCTGATACTGTTTTATCTGCTCCACGGCCGTAGCGGTACAGTTGCTGCTGCAACCCACCATTATAGGAATACGGCCGTTTACCTGCTTTATTACATGTTTGGTTACTTTAAGACGCTCTTCGGATGTTAGTGTAGGAGTCTCAGCGGTAGTACCGAGCACGCACAGGAAATCCGTCCCGCTTGCAATAAGGTGTTCAACGATGCGGGTCAGCGTGTCAAAGTCTATCTGACCATCCTGCTTGAAAGGCGTTACAAGTGCTACGCCAAGGCCCTTAAAAGGGTAAGAGTAATTCATTGGTTACTATTGAAGGTTTTTCATTAATCATTTCCAGAAATTCAGTCTCGCTGACCAGCCTTACGCCCAGCTCCTGTGCCTTTTCGCGTTTGGCAGGTCCCATATTGTCACCGGCCAGCACAAATGATGTCTTGGCCGATATGCTGCCCGAGTTCTTGCCTCCGTGACGCTCTATGAGCGCCTTATACTCATCGCGTGAGTGGTAGTTGAACACACCGCTTATGACTATAGTCTTGTCTTTCAGCAAGTCTGTTCCTCCCTCCTGCTCCTCCTGTGCCAGTTCCATCTGCAAGCCGAACTCCTTAAGACGGTTCACCAACGCACGGCTGCGTTCATCGGCAAAGAATGAAACGATGCTCTGCGCAATCTTGGTACCAATCTCATTCACAGCAGTCAGCTGCTCTATAGAAGCGTTTTCCAGCGCCTCCATTGATTTGAATGCACGTGCAAGTATCTTGGCCACGGTCTCGCCTACAAAACGTATTCCTATGGCAAACAGTACACGCTCAAACGGGACCTTCTTGGAATCCTCAATTCCATGCACAATGCTTACGGCCGATTTCTCGCCAAGTCCCTCAAGACGGCAGATATCCATTGCCTTAAGCGTATAAAGATCGGCGATATCCTTTATCAGACCGGCCTGATAGAACAGGTCAATGGTCTCGGTACCAAGACCGTCTATATTCATAGCCTTACGGCTTACAAAATGCTCTATACGACCCTTAATCTGCGGCGGACAGCTTATCGCATTGGGGCAATAGTATGCGGCCTCACCCTCGTATCTGATGAGTTTTGTACCACATTCTGGGCATACATCGGCAAACTTAACGGGATCACCCATCAGAAGTGAGCGCGAATCCAGGTCTACAGCCGTAATCTTGGGGATTATCTCACCGCCCTTCTCCACATATACCATATCACCGATATGCAGGTCCAGACCCTTGATAATATCGGCATTATGCAGTGTGGCACGCTTTACGATGGTTCCTGACAGCTGTACCGGATCCAGATTTGCTACCGGAGTTACAGCACCGGTACGACCCACCTGATAGGATACGCTGTTCAATCGTGTCAACTGACGCTCAGCCTGGAACTTGTATGCGATTGCCCAACGTGGAGACTTAGCCTTGAATCCCAAATTGCGCTGCTGACGCAGGGAATTAACCTTGAGAACAATGCCATCAGTTGCAACCGGAAGATTCTTACGCTCTGTGTCCCAATAGTTTATGTAGTCAAGCACCTCATCTATCGTGGTGCATTTTTTCATATGGTCCGATACCTTGAAGCCCCACTTTTGAGCCGCCATCATGTTTTCATAATGGCCGTCACAAGGCAGTTGTTCACCCAATAGGTAGTACAGGTATGAATCCAACTGACGGCGTGAAACCTCCTGCGGATTCTGCAGTTTGAGCGTACCTGAAGCGGCATTCCGGGGATTTGCAAACAGCGGCTCCTCCATGTGTTCACGCTCGGCATTCAGCTTCTCGAATGATGTCCAGGGCATCAGGACCTCTCCGCGGATCTCAAAATTGCTCGGATAATTGCCCTTCTGGAGCACCAATGGCACTGATTTGATAGTACGCACGTTATCGGTCACGATATCGCCTTTGACGCCATCTCCGCGCGTCACAGCCTGAACCAATTTGCCGTCCTCATAAATAAGCGATATGGACAGACCGTCATACTTAAGCTCACAGCATATCTCAAACGGCTCGTTCAAAAGGCCGCTTACACGCTGAAAGAAGTCCCGAACCTCCTGCTCGCTGTAAGTGTTGTCAAGAGAAAGCATGGGATAACGGTGCTCGGCCTGCTCAAAACCCTTGCTCAGGTCACTTCCTACGCGCTGTGTGGGCGAATTGGGATCGTAAAGTTCAGGATGTCTGTCTTCCAGGTCTATAAGTTCATGCATGAGCCCGTCGAACTCGATATCAGAAATGACAGGAGCGTTCTGCACATAGTACAGATTATTGTACTTGTGGAGCAGTTCACGCAGCTCTATTATCCTGTCAGTCTCGCTCATTTTGGGGTACCTGCTGAAAGTGTGGTTTTCCGACCGCGAATTTACGCATAATTTTGTAATTTTGCAGCCAATAATGATACATAAATATGCGTATTGATATTCTTACAGTTTTCCCTGAAATGCTTGAGAGTTTCTTCAACTGCTCAATGATGGCACGTGCCCAGAAAGCCGGTCTTGCCGAGATCCATCTGCACGATATCAGGGACTATACCACCGATAAGCACCACAAGACCGATGACTACCCCTTTGGAGGCTGTGCCGGCCTTGTAATGAAGATAGAACCTATAGACCGCCTTATAACAGATCTCAAGTCGCAGCGCGATTATGATGAAGTAATATACACTTCACCCGACGGCGAGCAGTTCAACCAGAAGATTGCCAACAGTCTTTCGCTGCTTAACAACGTCATTATCCTGTGTGGTCACTACAAAGGAATCGATTACCGCATCCGCGAACACCTGATAACCCGCGAGATAAGCATCGGCGACTATGTTCTCACAGGCGGTGAACTTGCCGCAGCCGTAATGACCGACAGCATAGTACGCCTTATTCCAGGTGTCCTGTCAGATGAGCAGTCAGCCCTCTCCGACTGCTTCCAGGACAATCTCCTGGCTCCTCCGGTCTACACCCGTCCTGCCGAATACAAAGGCTGGCGCGTCCCAGATGTCCTGCTATCCGGCAACCAAGCCCTAATCGATGATTGGGAATTCCAACAATCAATGGAGCGAACTAAACGACTCCGTCCGGATCTGTTATGAAAACAAGTGTCCGGCAACTGTTATCATATGACGATGCTTACAGTCTCAGAGGCATTGTCATGCTTATGATAATAATAAGCCACACTTATAACGGATACCCAACGGATGATTCCGCATACTACTTTCCACAATTGCTCAATTACCTCCATATGGAGTTATGGGGAGCAATGGGAGTCGGAGTATTTCTATTTCTTTCAGGCTACGGATTGTTCCTATCACTGAGCAAACGTCAGGACAATATTGACAGAACGTACATAATATCAAAGATTAAGAGGCTGTTTCTTCCATTACTTGTATACTGGGTAGTTGAGGTTTTAACCTTACTGATTTTCAACAGACAGGAGATATCGGCCCACATTTTCAAGGAGATTCTGACATTCTCCATGCATCCGGATATTGAGAACTGGTTTTTCAAGGTGATACTTGGCGCTTATATCATCATTATCTGTTTGTTTAAGACCAAGATGAATCATGGTGCCAGAATAGTCACTCTGTTTGCGGTTTCCCTGCTGTATATGATTGTGATGTATTTGCTTGGTTTTGGAGCATGGTGGTACAATACAATACTTTGCTTCCCCTTGGGAACTGTTGTTGCCTACCGCAAAAAGTTTTTTGAACGGCTTAGGCCAGCGCCTGTATGTCTGGTAAGCATTGTTTTGATTCTGGCATTGTACATTATATGGTTCAACGATATTATCTTTAATATCGCTTTCGTTTTTCTATGCACATACCTTATCCGGTTGGTTAATGTCAACAACAGACTGCTACGCTTTATTGGCATTAACAGTTTCCTGTTTTACTTTATAGAATGTCCGGTAATGGATGAGATTATGATGTTCTCATACCACAATTTCCTGATATACGCTCTGCTGACCGTATGCGGAACTGCAATCATAGTGTGGTTTCCAGCGCGCCTATTATCTCCTGCACGGAGCTGAAACCATGACGTTCCAAATAATCCTGAATACCGTCTATTACCTTTTCTGAGATAGAAGGATCGATAAAATTTGCTGTTCCGATTTGAATGGCCGATGCACCTGCCAGAAGGAATTCTATTGCATCGGCAGCGCTACATATGCCTCCCAAGCCAATCACGGGTATCTTGACAGCCTTAGCTGTCTGCCAAACCATACGCAATGCCACAGGCTTGACAGCAGGACCGCTCATACCGCCTGTGATTGTTGACAGAATAGGTTTGCGCTTCTCGGCATCAATAGCCATACCCAGCATAGTATTTATGAGTGATACGCTATCGGCGCCCGCTCCTTCAACTGCACGTGCAATCTCGGTAATATCAGTCACATTAGGTGAAAGCTTCACTATCAGAGTCTTATCATAAGCCTTGCGAACAGCACTTACAACCTGCGCGGCACTTTCAGGCTTAACGCCGAACGCCATTCCCCCCTGCTTCACATTGGGGCAAGAGATATTCAGTTCTATGGCCGGTATGTCATCGAGAGTATTGATTATGCTTGCGCACTGGACATAATCCTCAATAGACGAGCCTGATACGTTCACAATCACGTTTGTTTGGAACTTGCGTACCTCTGGATAGATATGATCCACAAAGTAATCCACGCCCTTGTTCTGAAGTCCAACGGCATTGAGCATCCCTGACGGAGTCTCGACCATACGGGGATAAGGATTCCCCTGGCGAGGATTAAGCGTAGTTCCTTTTACTATTATGGCACCAAGACGGTTGATATCCATGAAATCTGCGTACTCAGTGCCGTAACCGAATGTGCCCGATGCCGTCATGACCGGGTTCTTGAGCTCAAGTGAGCCTATCTTAGTGTTTAATTGAACCATTTCAGTCTGTCAATATTGAATACCGGACCCTCTTTACATACACACACATTGCCCTCATCGGCAGTATCTTCAACGCAACACAGGCATGCGCCTATTCCACAAGCCATCCGATGCTCCAGCGACACCTCACATACCGTTTCATGTTCCTTTGCCCATCGGGCAACCGCCTTAAGCATCGGTGTCGGGCCACATGCATAGATACGGTCAAACGATTCGCTATCCATAAGCAGGCTGTGATTGGTCACAAAACCTTGCTCTCCGGCCGATCCGTCCTCGGTAGTCATGAACAGGTCACCGTACTTGAGGAACTCCTCCTTACGTAGTATAAGGTCTTCTGTACGGCCTCCAAACAGGAATGTAGGACGTATTCCGTGCTCTGCAAGCTCCTGCCCCAGAAACAGCAGCGGTGCAACTCCCACTCCGCCGCCTATCAACAACGGACGAGCCACATGAGTTGTACGGTAGCTGAAACCGTTTCCAAGCGGCAGCATAACGTTAACCTTATCACCCTGTTTGAGTTCCGCAAGTGAACGGGTACCTTCACCTACTATCTGGATCAGGAACTCAACTAGGTTCCTTTCGCGGTCTATAGCATGAATGGAGATTGGCCTACGTAGCAACACCTTGGCGCTTGGAACCTGCAGTTCTGCAAACTGTCCGGCAATCATCTCAGGCAATTCTCCGGGATATTGCAATGTCAGCAGTGTGGCACAAGGACCGATCAAACGGTTATCGGCCACAAACATATCTGTCTGGAATTTCTTCATACGTTGTTCAATGTCAGCGCGAAGGTACAAAAAAAGGTGCAACCCCAAAAGGCTGCACCCGGTTAGTTGTATAGTCTAGTAATTAGTATTCCTGAACATTCTTGAAGTCACGCCACTCCAGACGGCGCTTGTAGTTCATCACCTGACCTCTGGGCACGTACAGTTTTGCGCTTGCCTTAACCTCATCGTCAAATACGGTAGGACTGCAGTGTGCCGGCCACATTCCGTGAGCATTGACAAGAGTCAGCTTGGGGCAGTTCTTGAAAGCATCGACACCCAGAATTCTTACGTTACCTCCCAACTCAACCTCCTCAAGCGCAGAGCAGTTCTTGAATGAGTTGTCGCTGATAGCAGTAACGAAGTTTCCGATAGTTATTTTCCTGAGGAAAGAGTTGTCAGTAAATGCCTCTGTACAGATGATTGACACATCTTCCGAGATGACATATTCGGCAGTCTCCTTCTTTGCAGGGTACTTGATGAGCATCTTACTATCCTTACTGAACAGGATACCGTCAATATCCTTGTATGACTGGTTGTTCTCGTTTACTGTAAACTTCTTGATTCCGGAACAGCCTTTGAATGCGTCATTTACAATGCGAAGAACACTATACGGAATGTCTATCGATGTCACTTCGGCACAGTCATAGAACGCATTCGCATCAATCTCCATTACACGGAATGTAAAGTCGTCATTCTCGCCTGTTGTAATGAATGAAGGAATACTGATATCGCCCTTATAGGTGCTTGGACCGTCATCAAAGTTCTTGCGACCATTGGTTCTGTCCCATGTCAATGTGACATTACCGAAGTTATCAAGAATCTTGTAGCAAAGAGTAGTACCGTTGTTGTATTTTACGGTAATAATCTGGTCTTCAACCTTTGCATCAAGCTGTTTAACCAACAAAGTCTGCCAAACCTCATTGTTTGCCCTTTCTTTTGATGCTTCTTTGCTGCTACGGCAACCGGCCAGCATTAATGTTGCAATAGCCAATACAAACAGATATCTTTTCATAGCGTTAATTGGTTTAATCTTGTATCAGCAAATATAAACACCAAATTCTAAAAAATCAAAAAAACCGTATTATTTTTTTAAATCCGATGAAAATTTCTGATACGTACCGTCTGCAAAGAAGACTACGACCTCCTTTATAGCCTTGTTTCCACCGGTTTCGGAAGAGAAATTTTCAGATCTAACGTCCTTATTATTACGCGTTTTACGTTGTTTTGGGATGCTTTCCTCCCCTCTGAGATTCGAATAATCCGGCACTTTGCGGGATTCCGCCTGAAAAAATGTACTCTCCATGCCCGGCAAAAGAGGGTAATCCGGTTCCGACCTGTTTTCCTGACTCATCCCGGGAATAGCGGAGCCTTTTCCGTTCAGAAGCCACTCCAGCTCAACATCCGGATACTTATTATGTATAGCCATAATGATCTTAAGGCTGGGCTCATTCCTGCCACTGAGTATATGTTGGAGCGTTGCACGTTGTACGCCTATCTCGTTTGCGAACTGTGTCGGACTCAGGTGCAGTAAATCCATTAATTCTTCAAGTCTCTCTTTCATCATAAAAATGGCTCTTTTGGTTCTCCGCTACAAATGTATCACTCTTTTTTGAGTTTACAAATATATTTTTGTATCAAACATTTGTATGCTACATTTGTAAATCCAACACATATGCAAACAATCCTGTCTGAAATTCGTATAAACCACCGTCACGGCGTATTATATCGCCTGAAAATAACTTTATCAAAATTGCATAAACCATTGAAAGTAAAAGTAATATTCTATAAATGGACTTCAAATAAAGACCGTTTTCGGCGTTTTGTATAATACGATGCAAAATTTGATTTCACAGGTTTAGACTTACATGTATAAATATATTGATTATTAAAGATTTACACCGCTAAATGAATTTTGTATATCATTATGCATACTGATTTGGCATGAATATATGCCCTATCCGAATAGTTGGTCCGACTATTACAACCGTATCTATTCGCATCTGCATTTTTATATGTTACATTTGTAAAAACACATCGAATTATTACAAATGTAATGGTTAATAAAAATAAAAGGTCATCTTTCCGATGACCTTATTAGTGCTTATTGCGTGAGATTTCAAAATTTGAAACAAATCTGCACTATTGCCCGAAAAATTGAAATTTTGAAATTATTAGTGAAGAATCAGATACAACAACTCTTTTAAGAGTCCCTCCCCTGTATTGGCTGTTGCGTCCACACCTTTTGATTTTGCATCGTACCTGCGGATTGCATTAATGATCTGCATTGTCTGTGTTGCAGTATAATTACGCATACCGGTAGTGTAATCCCTCACTCCCCAGGTACTCTTGAGGTCCAATTGATCAGCTATTCCCCTATCCGTTTTGTCCGGAGCATAGAATGCAAGCATCAGATTGGAAAAATATGGGAAAATGGCAGCCGTAACAAGTTGTATGGGGTATGTTTTGGGATTACTCTCATAATACGCTGCAATCTTATTGGCCTTCAGGATATTCTTATTAATGATAGCGTCACGGAATTCAAATATATTGTAGTCCTTGCTTACACCTACATGTTCCTCAATGAACTCCGGAGTAATCTCCTTTGAGCCTTCAGGGAGTGCTGTAACCAACTTCTCAAGCTCCCCATTCATACGGCACAGGTCTGCACCAACAAACTCGCTCATCATGGAAATGCCTTTTGGTGACATTCTGAGCCCATGTTCATTAAGGAATTCCTCTACAAACTGAGGCAGATCCTCATCCTTGACCTTCTTGGATTCAAACAGCACTCCAACCTTCTCAATCACGGCCACAATCTTCTTGCGCTTATCAAGAGAGCCGTTTTTGTGACAGAAAACAAGGATTGTACTGGGCTGCGGCTGCTGCAGATATGCACCAAGTATGTCTGATGCGCTACCACCTGATTCGGAATCCTTTTTCATAAGATGCTGAGCCTCCTTGACGATAATCACCTGCCTGTCAGATCCCATAGGATATGCCCTGGCACGCTGAATAACCTCATTCATGGTGGTTTCATTACCGTAAAGAACCAGCTGGTTAAAGTCCCTGGCCTCCTCGGGGAGCGCATGTTCCCTTATATAGTCCGATATGGAATCAATGAAGAACGCCTCGTCCCCCATCAGGTAATATACCGGCTGGTATTTACCTCTTTCAAGTTCTTTCAGAACCTGACGGTATGCAGTTCCGGATGTTGCCATTTCAAATCCTTATTATTAAATTCGCTGCTCAGTTCCACAAAGATATGATTGATAATTTGAATTTGCCACCTTTTGAGCCGAAAATATCCGAACAGACTGGAAAAACCGCCATTTGGGACCCTATTCGCAAGGTTTGGACATCCCTTACCCCCGAGGAGCAGGTCCGACAGGCATTTGTATCATATCTGATTAATTACAAAGGATTTCCGGCATCGCACATAGCAAATGAGCAGGCCATAGAGCTCAACTCAATGTCACGCCGCTGCGATACAGTCATCTATGACAAAACCGGCACGCCAAAAGTAATTGTGGAATACAAACGTCCCACGGTCGCTATTACCCAGAAAGTCTTTGACCAGATAGCCCGTTACAACCTGGTTCTTCACGTAGACTACCTCATAGTCAGCAACGGCCTCAAGCACTACTGCGTAAAAATGGAATATCCCACAGGAAAGTTTTCATTCCTGCAGGATATCCCCAATTATTCTGATTTATAAATCAATCCTCGTCGGCGGCAGCCTTGCGTGTGCGGCGCTTGGGTGCCTCAGTCTGCTTAGGCTCCTCCTTAACACCTGCCAGCTCGGGATCAATCATGATACGTCCGCAATACTCGCAAACGATGATTTTCTTGCGCATACGGATATCAAGCTGACGCTGAGGCGGAATCTTGTTGAAGCAGCCACCGCATGACTCACGCTGTACATAAACGATACCCAGACCGTTGCGTGTGTTGTTACGGATACGCTTGAAAGACTGAAGCAGACGGGGCTCGATATTCAGCTCCAGATTCTTGCACTTCTCGCGCAAACGCTCCTCCTCCTGGCGGTTCTCCTCGATGATCTCCTGCAGTTCAGACTTCTTGACTTCCAGATCCTGCTGCTTCTCAGCAACAATAGCACGGTTGCTCTCAATCTCCTCTTTCTTGGCGTTGATTGCGTTTGTGAACTCGCGGATACGCTTCTCGGCCAGTTCAATCTCCAGGTTCTTGAACTCAATCTCCTTATTCAGAGAATCAAACTCACGGTTATTGCTGACGTGGTCCTGCTGCTCCTGATACTTGGCTACAGCAGCCTTTGAAACTTCAATGGTGTTCTTGTTCTCAGTTACACCCTTGCTCATCTCAACAACATCGGCACTGGCCTTCTCAATACGTGTGGTCAGACCGGCAATCTCGTCCTCAAGGTCCTGAACCTCAAGAGGCAGCTCGCCGCGCAGTGTCTTGATCTTGTCAATCTCGGTCAGCATGGTCTGCAGCTGATACAGTGACTGGAGTTTCTCCTCTACAGAGTACTCACTGGGGTCTTTCTTAATGTCTTTTGTTGCCATAATAGTATGTATTTGTATCTGTTATCCTATATAATAATTGATGGGATTGGTCTTGCTGACAGTCTTAAGCACTCTCAATTCAGGGAAAGTCTCCTTAAGTATGTCGGCAATCAGGTCAACCGTGAACTGCTCGCTCTCAAAATGACCGGCCTCAATCAGTTTGATTGTGCCGTCATATCCAAAGAACCTGTGATAACCTATCTCGCCGGTCATGAATGCATCGGCCCCCGCAGCTACTGCTTTATCCGTCAGGAACGCGCCTGCGCCCCCGCATACAGCCATACGCTTGATGGGACGTCCCAACTCTCCGTTATGTCTGATGCATGTTACGCCAAACTTCTCCTTAACAAGAGCCAACAACTGCTTCTCAGTCACAGGCTTAGGGAATTGGCCTATAATACCGGCGCCATTACCGTCAGGCTGCTCATCAAGAGGTTTGACATCGGTCAGTCCCAAAACGTTTGCAATGCGCATATTCACGCCCTTGTAAGCGTTATCCAGATTGGTGTGGCTTGCATAGATGGTTATTCCCACACGTACGGCACTCATCACGATACCACCTATGCTGTCATCAGTAAGACGTTTAAGCGGATGGAACAGTAGCGGATGATGTGAAATGATCATATTGCATCCGTTGTTGATGGCCTCGTCAACGACCTGACGGGTCACGTCCAGACACAATAAAACCCCTGAAACTTCGGTCTCTGTAGTTCCTACCTGCAAGCCTGAATTATCATCATCATCCTGCAGTGGCAGAGGCGCGAATCTCTCAAGGGCATCAATTATTTCCTTGATGTTCATCACCTTTTGCTAAGTGTGCTGCAAAGTTACAACATTTTGCTGAATACACAAATGTAGCGGTTCTGTTTGTGTTATCTAAAGATGATTGTATTCCATATTCTCTATTCCCCAGTCTGGAATGAGTTCGCGGAACTCCTGTGTAAGCGTCCGGGCTTCGGGTAGAATATCCTGAATAGCGGCGTTGTCATTGTTGGTTATTGCCTTTTTAATGGTATTTGATATATCAACAAGACGTTTAAGCTTGCCGGCATCGGGGCTCCAACACTCAGCAGCATAACCATTATAGAAAAAAAGTGTAGTTTCTCCGTCCACTCCAAAGTATTGGGCTGTCGGTGAAGATGAGAAAACTGCCATCTTGAATAGTCCGGACAGAACAGAAGCCTGCTCATAAGTTATTTCCAGAGCTTGCTCATCGACCTTCATGTCTAACTTAACTTCATTCCATCCCACACCATTACTCACCTCTCTTGCGAACGTTGTTGTATGATCCCCAAAATCTATCACCTCATCTTCATAGTGAATCATTATATTCCGAGCTGCATACCATATGTTTTCTTCGGCCTGACGCATTACCAACTGGTATTTGCCTTTATCAGTCCTTTCCAAATAAACGCTCTGCTCTCCTGACCAGCTGGGTGTATAAAGGAATCCCGTGTAACCGTAAGTCAAAGCATCTTCGGATTGAGGAAGAAGCATGCGTTCAACAAGGCCGATATAGCCACGCTTGAAATATTTGCTTGTTACAAGAACGTCAGGACGGTCTTGAGCCTTTGCCGCTATGGCAAATAAGACAAGTGCAAGGAATAAAAATCTTTTCATATATTTCTATCATTTACAGACGGGACGGATATTGTGGCCATAATATCTGAAATGTCTTGAGGATTTAATGTCCGACATACCATAAAACAGTATATATGATGACCATGGGCGGGATGTCAATGAGCTTGACGAAATAAAACCCATAGCACCCATATTCTCAATTTTATCACCAACGTATATTCCGCCCGAGGGAAGAAATATCCAACGGCCCTCGTAACCCTCTTTCTTGCTTGTAATAATGTAGCCATTAATGCCATTCAGGCATGTAAAACGCCATGTACATTGCTCACGGAGTTCTTCCTGCTCTAAATATGTAGGCATACGCCAATTACCACCCCACTTTACGTGTGCCACATCATCATTAGGTTCAAGATTGGTCTTATTGTCAATAAAACCATTATATCCACCGTAACTGTAATTACAGTACTTGGTCATAGTGGAATCCCTACCCATGCAATACTTATAGGTTGACCAATCATAATCGTTTTTGGTCTCGGTCTCGCCCCAGGCATAGTAATCACCATACTCATAGGGAACATTGGCACCGACATTGCATGTTGCCCATTTTACGCTGAGTCCCAGGTCAACATACTCATGGTCACCCATAAACTCTCCGCCATCTGAGAAAAGGACGCTATCCAGATCATCAACCTGGAAATGTATTCTGTTGCCGTTATTTCTATACACCTCCATATAGTTCTGGGCCGATGCCCATATCGGACATAACAGTAAGGCCGAGAACACTATCAATAATGATGCTTCTTTTTTCATATGCAAACCTATTAAATAAGTTTATTGGCAGACGGGACGGATGGGACAGCCGTAATCCCGTTCCAGGACATCAACTCTTTGTATTTTATTCCATTCATATGTGTTAAAAAGCAGGTATGAAGCTCTATAAGAGTAATTCGGACTAAGCGTAGCGGACCAATAACAACCTGTGTATATGACAGCTTTCGGATTGTTCTCGTCGTCAAGAATGATTGTAGGAGTGTTGCTGAAACCCACATAGGTCCCCGCGGCAGGAATAAAGATTGAATTACCGTTGATCTTGCTCTTTACCTCATAGCCCTTGACACCATTTCTGGTTGTCGCTTCCCATGTACAATTGTCAATCAGTTCCTGGCATTCCTCCATTGTCGGCATACGCCAATTGCCTCCCCAGTTTACATGTGCGGCATCATCCTCCGGATCAAGCTGTTTTTTTGCATCGGTTTCAATGCTGTATTTGGCCGATGTACTTGCCGGAGCGGGCTGGTTTGTTCCAAATACAATACCTCGATCATTGTAATTATCGGAAGCTGAATTACGGACATAACCTCTCTCCTTACCCTCTTTCCATACCAAAGGATCAAGGCTTTCATAATAAGGACTTGTTTCACCCCAGGCAAAAAAATCACCGGAATCCTCGGGCTTATCGGCACCTATATTGCATGTGGCCCATTTCACGCTTAGACCAAGATCCACATACTCATGGCCACTCTGGGCATACACCAAAGCTGTGGCCGATCCAAACAACAGGAACGCTATAATTGGAAGGACTTTTCTCATACTTGAAAGCATTTATCAGGTTGTAAATGTAATAAATATTTTGAAAATGATACAATTGGGGTCAGGCCCCTTTTGTATCATTTTCAAAAAAAGTGCCAAAGGGGTCTGACCCCAAAGGCACTCTTTTTTAGATCAAGCCTAATATTACCTTGTAGGAATGAACCTCATCAGGATCGCCAAGCTCCTTGCCCGGGGTGTCGGACAGCTTTACGCAGCGATAGACGTGCTGGCGGGGATTGACCTGAAAGGTCTTGAGTTTCATAACGATGTTGAGCGGATCGACAGTGCCTACATCGTTAGTGAGGTTGGTGCCAATACCGAATGACACCTTGATACGACCCTCAAAATACTTCTGTATGGCCAGGGCACGGTCAAAGTCAAGGGCGTCGCTGAACACGATTGACTTTGTCATGGGGTCTATATGGTATGATTCGTACTTGGCAATAATCTTGTCGCCGAACTCGAACGGATCGCCGCTGTCGTGACGCACGCCGTCATAAAGTTTGGCCATATCAAGTGAGAAGTTACGCAGGAACACGCGTGTGGTAAAGCAGTCAGGCAGCATGGTACCCATGTTTCCGCCGTAAATCTCGGCCCAGTGGCGCATCACGTAGTAGTTTGCCTCCTTGGGACCCATGAATGCGGCTGTAGCCATCATAAGCTCGTGCGCCATGGTGCCGATAGGCTTCAGGTCCGGACGTATTGACTGGTATTTCATCGCAAAATATACTGTCGATGAGCCGATGAAATACTTTGCATTACGTGTCAGATACTCGGTTACATGGTCCTCAACCTCACGTGAGTAGCGGCGGCGCATACCAAAATTTGCAAACTTGAGCTTGTTCTCATTCGATATGGCAACCTTCTTTTCAAGCTGGCTGTCTATGTATGCCCAATCCGGCTCGGTCTTCTCATATATCTTGTAATATACCTCCGATACCGTACTCAGAATGGGTATTTCATACAGAGTAACCTTATAGATCAGGTCTTTGGCCTCAATGTGCAGATGCCCCTCTTCATCAAGCGAAATATCAATTATATCGGCATTGAACCTGAAGCCCTTGAGCCACTCGAAATAGCACTGAGGTATGAAATAGATATTGGAGAGGCACCATTTGAACTCCTCATCGGTCAAGGCAAGCGTCTCCAGTTTCTTGAACTCCTTACGTAACAGATTTACGAACTCCGGCGTGAACTTCATGCCGTTGCGGTCATTGAAACTGAATGTGCCTATACCCTCGGGAGTAGTCCGCTGGTAATAGTATGACATGGAGAATTTGTAGAGGTCATTCTCCAGCACGCTCTTTACGATAGTGCTCTCCATAAAATCCTTATTTATAAATCTTTATGTTGTTCTCGTTCATGTAGGTTACCAGAGGATCAACAGTCTCGATGCTGGCTACGCCCTCCAGATATACTGAGAGCTCAAAACCTATCTCCTTGCTAAGACGAACCAGATTCTTCAGGGTCTCCAGCACGCAGTACTCGGCAGCGATACCGCATACTACAACCTTGTCACCCTTTACAAAAAGATCCTGGTCGTTAGCCTTGGTGTTCTCAAACTGACCGTACTCCTCCTTGTCCTGAGCCTGGCCCTTGGGAAGGAAACGTACGTTATTGATGTCCAGGTTATCCAGAATTCCGTCAGGCAGAGCTGCACCTACAGTATAGCGTACGCAGTGTTGCGGCCAGATACCACCGTTCTCCTTAAATGAGCAGTGATTCCATGGGTGCCAGTCAAGGGTAAAGTAAACCTTGTCAAATTTGGGCAGAACACTCTTTACGGGCTCCACAACGCGTGTGCCGTCAGTAGCGGGCAGGTTTCCGTCAATGAAATCCTTCTGAAGGTCAACCACTACCATAATGTTTGCGGGTTCACGGTTTGTCATAGCTGTCTCTTTTTTGTTACCTGTGCAGGCAACCATTGCCATTACTGCAAATGCTGCAGCAAAAAACTTAAATACTTTCATTTCAATAACTGAATAACAATCTAATGGACTGCAAAGGTAGAGGTTTTTTTTGACGTAGTCAAAAGTACCCTTATCTTTGACTCATTCCCTCGTTGAATTTCTGCTGCAACTGCTTGGCGATGCTGTTGTCCGGATTCAGTTTCAGGGCCTTCTCAAAATCACGCATCACCTCAAGGTAATATTTCTGTCCGTTTCTGGCAGGGTCCTGTACAATGCGGACCATGTAGAAAAATCCTTTCATTGTGCATACATCGGACTCATCGGCCCCTGTAATTTCTTCCATCTTTTTGATTGCCTGGTCCGCCTCGGCCATAAAGGTTTCAGTATGCTCATCATGGGGATTTGTGACCGCAAAATTAAGGCTCTGCAGTGCAGTGTAATACTTGGGCGCAAGACTGTCGGGATACATGGCGTCAATGCGTTTGAGTTCCGCTACACAGTTGGTTACCGATTCGGCTGTAGGTTCCTGGACTTTGGCCATTGATTTTCCAATCAACGCCATCATCTGGTTCTGTGCATTGCACACACTCATAACTGCCATAAATACAATGGCTAACACACTTTTTTTAGAAATTAGAGATGTCATAAGCTTTATTGTTTTTAAGTGAGATGAATATTCCAAAGTATATGAAACGGTCACGGTTCTGGGTTACCTGTGACCCGTCGGGATCGATACGGTAGACATTCCTGCGCCCCGTTATGTTATTAACTGAACCATAGATGATTACCCTGGGATGAGCAAGATATGTCACATTGGCGTCTATACTGTTGTAGAACGGTGTCCGGCCAGCCTTATAGTAACGTCCGCTGGCATATGATTCGGCCATACCCACCACGAACTTGCCGAACGCGTATTTCACTTGCATTCGCAGGTTATGTCGGGATGCGTATTCAGGCGCTCTGGGAGCATCGTAATCCAGGTAAAGACGCTCAGACTTATTGTATGAATATGAGGCACTTAAGGTCAGATTGCTCAACAATGAACAGTCCTCGGCAAAGATGTCCAGACCGCTGCTGTTTCCATAACCGTTTGAGGTGTAAACGCCGCCTTCCAGCAGAGGCAGATTATGATAACGCTTGTAGTACGGCTCAACCTTTACCAGACTCTGGTCGTTGCTGTACTGGAAACTCATTATGGCATGGTCGGCGGTAGTCTGGCGCAGTCCCTTCACGCCTCTTGCAATGTAGTCATCCTCAGCGCATTGGCTGTATCGGCCCAACATGACCGATGCCTGGAAATGATCACCCGGGAAACAACTCAGTATTGCCCTGGGCATAAGCTTCCACTCGCCGCTGTAACTCACGTACTCATCCCTGAGAGATGCCGTCAGGAATACTCGCGGAAGCAGCCTTACCTGAGCGTCCAGATACGCTGCGGCAGTATTGTAGTCAAGGTCATAACCCTCATTGTTATAACGTTTTACACTGTTTCTGATATAATCCTCCATTCCGGCCGACAACTTAAAAGCCGATGTAAAGCTGCGGCGTACCCCACCCTTAAGATGAACCTCACTACGGACATTGTGGTATCTGTCACCCTGAACCAGAGCGCCGTCAACATCATTCATGACCCATGATTCGGCCACGCCTGAAAACACCGTATAACCTGATTTAAGAGCCGTATTAAGCGTAACATTGGCCAACAGGTTGTGCTCCTTCATGAACAGGTTACGCCCGCCCGTATTCAGTCCCACATTCGTAAGATCATAGCCGGCATAACTCTTCAGAGTGCTTCTGGACGATATTTCAGCCTTATACTGGGCCTCGCCTGACAGTTTTCCGTAAGGACGTGTCCAGTCGTTGCGGTCCGGAAAAAGCTTGTTATAAAGTTCCAGTCCGGTATAATCGGCATTGAATGACAGACTGCTCTTGGCGAAAGCCTTGGTTCCGCCCAGGTTCCAATCCACCAGCGATGCACTTACGCCCAGTTTATCGGCCGTAGCGGCATCGGTAGTCTCCATAGGCAGGACCGATGAAAGCGCCTGTCCGTACTCTCCGCTGTATCCGCCCAGCGAGAAACTCATTCCCTTGAACAGGAACGGCGAAAAACGCCCTCTGTTGGTCTGTCCCTCAACATTCGTGCTGTAAGGCACCAGCACATGCATTCCGTTTATAAATGTCTGACATTCATTGTTATCCCCTCCACGCACGTACAGTTTGCCGTCCTCGGATACCTTCTGTGAACCGGGAAGCATCTGCAGAGCAGCCACGATGTCACCGCACGAATTGGCCGACATAACCACGTCAAGAGCATCCATCGACTTGAACTGGTCCAGTTTGCCTATCCTGAACGAACTGGCCGATATGCAAACCTCATCAATAGAAAGAGGCTTCTCACACAGCGTTATATCAACAAACGACAGTTGTGAGACATCGGCCGTAACCTTATACTCGTCATAACCAAGGAAAGAGGCGCACAGGGTAACCTCACCTACCTCATCGGTAGTAAATGAGAACATGCCCTGAGCATCGGTCATACTCCCGTCTATAGTTCCTAATATATAGACATTAACACCAGGAAGCGGTTCGTATTCATCACAAACCTTTCCCTTAATCTCGGTCTGTGCGGCAGCGTTACATACGCAAACCAGCACCAGAATCAAATGCAGCAATCGTTTTTCCATGCCGCAAAAATGATAATAGGGAAATTACCCGCCAAATTCCGCGGACAGACAGCTAGAATAGCGGACGAATAACTAGGAGCCCGGACGAACGGACACCCGGAAATGACGAAATACTAAGAGATAAATGACTTTAATTTGCCCACGAAAGAGCGTGAAACAGGCACTGTGGCAAGACCTCCGCCAAGTTCCATGGTATAGCCATTGGAGTTTCCGTAAGCCTTGGTGATATTGTTCAGATTTACCACGAACGAGCGGTGGCACTGGAAAATGTTTTCATATTCACTCAGGTCGCTGAGCACCGCCGTAAGTGAAGTCTGCAGTTCAGCCTTCTTGAGTTTCTCATCCAGAAGATACCCCACCACCACATTGTTTTTCTGCGCCTCAATGTACAACAGGTCATTTATGGGCAGCGTAACGTCGTTTCCTCGAACACGGGTGTCATGGATTGTGACCGATATGCCCGTCTGCTCATCGGTAGTCTTGTCCAAAAGGGCGTTCAGCTGTCCGCGCAGGTAACGCTGATATGACAGGATAGTTGAAAGCACTGAAATAAAGATACCTATGATGAATGTCCAGTAAACGAACATCAGGAACAAATCCATCCTTAATGGATAATTGAATATTTTAGTGAACAGCAAGAAGTTACATATTCCTATAAAAAGTACCAGCGTGAATACGCTCAGTATCTCATGCCATACCCTCCATGTTCGTACACGTTTTTTTATAGGCATTGATACCAGATACCCGAAAACAAGACAGCATACAAATGTCAGGATCCCGAATGAAAGCGCGATAGGCATCTTGTGGCCTGGATACACGCTCAGGCCGAACGGCTGCAGCAGATACAGTATAAGGAATACGATAACGCAGTAAGCCAGGCAGTCTTTGATCCAGTTGCCACCCCTTTGAAACGGATATTTTCGATTGAGAAAGGACATTTTCTGATAGTTCGCCAATACATCGCAAAAATAACAAATATAGACGAAACTGCACTTTTTTTCCTATCTTAGCGAATGATTAACGGATGTAATTTTGTATGAAAGGACTATTTAAAACTGCAATTCTCCTATCAGCCATAATCATTATAGGGTGCGGCAAAGACAATGAAGAAGAAGTGATTGCCGATGTTGAACCTACCGGACCGGAGGAGATATTCTCGGTTGTTACGCTGAACGTTGACGGACTACCCAAAAACCTCAATATCATGGGTTTATATAAAGTTACAGTCAACGATGACGGTCCCGGTGCCAAATATACTCCCAACATAAGCCAATATCTGGCAAACATGAATTACGATTTCATATCGGTACAGGAGAACTTCAGTTATGATTCCCAATTATATTCCTCTCTTTCAGCCAATTATAACAGAGATACATGGTCTGGCGGTCTGAATACGAATAAGATGACATCCGATGTCCGTTTCATGTCAGACGGTCTGAATGCCTTCTGGAAGAAAGGCATAACCGCCACCCTGGCCGACAGTGTCAGTTGGGCTGCCAGTTACGGTAAATTTGACCATGCCTGGGACGCTATTGTCACCAAGGGATTCCGCCGATATGACGTAAAACTTAATGAAGGCAGTGAGTTGGTAATTTACAACATGCACATGGATGCAGGCGATGACCAGGATGAGGCCAAAGGTCTTGACGGGCCTGACTGCCGTGCAAGGATGGTACAATGGCGCCAACTCAGAGATTACATTCTGAGTCATCTGGACACACGTCCCGTAATAATAATGGGCGACCTGAACAGCTGGTATGAACGTGACAGCATCAAGATACAGTTCATTGATGAAATTGAAAGAACCGGTCGGGCCACAGTAAGTGACACATGGATAGAACTGGTTAAAAGCGGCATTTATCCCGGAATATATGACGGAATTGTGACCAAGGATCACGGCACCATAGACTGGAGCCGTAACGGCGAACTGCTTGATAAAGTTCTGTATATCAACCCCAAAGGTGGTTCCAAATTATATCCGATGAACATCTTTATTGACCATGAAGGTTATCGGAAGGAAGACGGCACCCCTCTGGGTGACCACAGTCCGTTGGCCGTCACATTCAAAATTCGGAATCAAGCCGGATAATACCCTTGTGTTACGGACAGAAAATGGTATTTTTGTAGAACAAACTACTTATTATGAATAAAACATTATTTACAGCTGCCATAGCAGCCATCGTGTTTATGTCTTGCAGTGAGAATAGAACCAATCCGCTCTTGGAAGAGAGCAAGCTGCCTTACGGTGCAGTGGAGTTTGATAAAATCCAGTCAACAGACTATATGCCCGCCTTCGAGGAGGCTTTGCGCCAGTTAAAGGCCAATATAGATGCAACAGCCGCATGTGCCGATGCCCCCACCTTCGAGAATACCATAGAGCCTCTGGAATCATGTGACAGGCTTTTAGGAAACGTAGGCAGTATATTCTACAACCTTATGGAGACCGATGCCGACGACATCATGCATGAAACCGAGGAGAAGGCCATCCCCATTGAAAACGAGGCCAACTCATATGTTTTCATGAATGAGGCCATATTCAAGAGAATCAAAGAGTTACATGACAATATCGACAACATCGGACTTACCGTAGAGCAGAAAGAGGTACTCAAGAAATACTATCGCCGTTTCGTGACCGGCGGTGCCCTGCTTGACGAGCAGGCCAAAGCCCGTTTCGTAGAGATTCAGAATCGCATGGGTGAACTCCGCATCAAGTTTGCCAACAACAACCTTGACGAGAGCAACGCCTACGTGCTCAACGTAACCGATATCAACCGCCTGAAGGGTCTGCCTCAGGACCAGCTTGAGGCTGCAGCCGCCCGTGCCAAGGAGAAAGGCCTTGAGGGATGGGCATTCAACGTACAGAAACCCTGCTGGATACCTTTCCTGCAGTTCTGCCAGGACCGCGACCTCAGGGAACAGATGTACAAGGCCTACTACAGCCGCGGCAACAACAATAACGAATTTGACAACAAAGCCATCATAAAGGAGATTCTGCAGTTGCGCCTTGAACTGGCCAATCTGCTTGGTTATGAGACATTTGCCGACCTTATGCTCGAGGACCGCATGGCCAAGACCCCGCAGGCAGCCTATGACCTGCTTATGGAGATCTGGAAGTACGCCGTTCCGCAGGCCAAGCGCGAGCGTGACGAGATGCAGAAGATCATCGATGCCGAGGGCGGCAAGTTCAAACTGGCCGCATGGGACTGGTGGTATTACGCCGAGAAACTGCGCAAGCAGAAATATGACCTGGACGAGTCACAACTGACCCCCTACTTCAGCCTTGACAACGTACGCAAGGGCTCATTCATGGTAGCCGAGACCCTGTTCGGCATCAAGTTCAAGAAGGTTGACAACCTGCCCGTATACAATCCGTCAGTGGAGACATGGGAGTGCCTGGATGCCGACGGCAGCCACCTGGCATACTTCTACACGGACTGCTTTGTACGCGCCACAAAGCGTCAGGGTGCATGGATGACCAATTTTACAGGCCAATACAACTATGCAGGCCAGAACCAGCGTCCCACCATCGTGAATGTATGCAACTTCTCAGTGCCTACCGACACCCTTCCCAGCCTGCTTTCAATCGATGATGCCCGCACCGTATTCCACGAGTTCGGCCACGCCCTGCACGGAATGCTCACCCAGTGCCACTATCCTACCGTTAGCGGTACCGCAACCCCCAATGACTATGTCGAGATGTGCTCACAGATCATGGAGCACTGGGCTATAGAGCCTGCCATCCTCAAACAGTACGCCTTCCATTACAAGACCGGCGAGCCTATCCCCGACAACCTGATTGAGAAGATGCAGAACGCCGGCCACTTCAATACCGGATTCGAGACCGTAGAGCTTGTAGGAGCCGCCCTGCTGGATATGGAGTACCACATGCTCAAGGACTACAGCAATTTCGATGACCAGAAGTTTGAGGATGAAATATCGGCCAAACTGGGCATGATACCTGAGATTGAATACCGTTACCGCGGCACATTCTTCAACCACATTTTCAACAACGACTACTGCGCAGGCTACTACAGCTACCTCTGGGCCGAAGTTCTGGACTGCGATGCCTTCCAATGCTTCAAGGAGGAAGGCCTCCTGAACAAGGAAACCGGCATGCGCTATCGCAAGAACATTCTTGAGAAAGGCAGCAGCGATGACCTGATGAAGCTGTATCGTCAGTTCCGCGGCAGCGACCCCAAGGTTGAAGCCATGTTACGTAACCGTGGACTAATCAAATAAAAAGGAAACACTTATGACAGCAGGAATTATATTTCTGATCATTGCGACCATTTGCGCCGCAATGTTCTCCATCTCATTCAAAATATTCCAACGCTTCGATATAGACTCTCATCAGGCCATATTCTTCAACTATATGACCGCATTTATCATGGGAGTCCTGTTCTCGCTCAATGGTGAGATGGTAGTCAATCCCGTAAAGGCCGACTGGTTCATCCCGGTAATCTTCCTGGGACTCATTTTCATGGCAGGAATGGTGATACTCTCCGACTCCACCCGCCGTGTAGGTGTTGCAATATCAACGGTTTGCAGCCGTGCATCGATGGTAATACCCATAATCATCACATATCTGTTGATTGAAGGCAGTGCCAAGCCCAAGTGGCTTATCATAGCCCTTGTACTGGTTGCCATGAGCATGACCATATGGAAAGGAAAGTCCGATGGCGCCGGCCACAAGCTGTCTCTACGCGACATACTGGCCCCTGTAACCGTTTTCATAGCATTCGGCTTGAGCAATTCGGCCATGAAGGTACTCCAGTACCATATCACCACCTCCAACACCGGACGCCCTGAGCACGACATAAACAGCGAGATATCACTTGCTACGGCAGGCGTATTCTTCTTTGCAATGCTCATTTGCAGCTACTCATTCTTCAAAAAGGGTCCCGATGGCAAGAGAGTCCCGGTTACATTCAAGAATATCTTGGGAGGTGCTTCACTGGGTGTAATCAACTATGGCTGTACCTACACCCTGATGCTCTCCATGAAGACCATTGACTCCTCCTTGCTGTTCCCCATCCACAACATCGGAATTGTGGCCATAGGAGCTATTGTAGGCTGGCTGGCATACGGTGAAAAACTGAAGCCGCACCAAGTACTCGGTATCGTACTCGCTGCGGCTTCAATAGCTTTACTCTGTATCTGATCTTACCAGGATAGTTTCATTCCTATTGACAGTGTGCGCGGTGCGCCCCAGTATCCGGTAAAGGTATTTTGCTTAGGTTTATCAATAGCACGTTCAACATAATATTCATCTGTCAGATTGCGACCTACCGCAAACACATCAAAATGAATATTGTCAGTTAGTTGACGGCTCCATCCTAAAGTTGCGTCAATAACGTTCCAAGACGGCAGACGGTATGCATCGGGCGAACTCTGATCTATTCTGCTCTTAGGCTCAAAGTCCGCATACATGCGGTCATTAAACTGCCATGCAAGCCGTGCGTAGAAACCCATAGGCAGTGAGAAATTGGCATCTGCACCAATCTGAGTCTGAGGCGAATCACCTACATGCAGACCGTCGCAGTAAATGGTATATGTGTTTAGAGTCTCACCTGTGTATCCGTCATATATCAAAGCACTGCCTGAACTCTTCCATTTCCACGATGCCAGGTTTGCATAGGCATTCAAGCTTGCCCATGATGTAATTTGCTGCTCAACAGAGAGCTCAACACCCATATGCAAAGCGTTCAGTCCGGTGATATAATACTTCTGAACCTTCTCGTTGGCACGTTTTGCTATGTCTACGGTAACGGTCTTGTTTCTCCAATCGGCAGCATAGGCACTCAGTGAAAAACCTCCGCCATTCCAGTTTATACGTGTACCAACCTCAGCCATCAGGTTCTCCTCATTGGTAACATCATCTTTGATTGACAGGTCACTTGATACCAGATATGTCCCTGCATATGGCAACCTACTGTTATAACCCAGATTAATGAACGCTTGCGAACGGCCGGTGATATGATAAAGTAGACCGCTCTTCACTGTAGTACCCCACCCGTGTGCCCAGTCGCTCACCTTGCCGCTGGCATCATCATGACGACGATAATTGCCGCTGAATACGCTCACGCCCAGATTTGCATTAATTTTACGACCGTCATACTTAATCTGCCCAAAAGCCGATGCAAGATGAGTGGTACGTCCGTAACGTGAACCTACATAGTCACCCACATAATAATCTTTACCGTATGCGCTGTAATGGTCCGGACCTAACAAGTCAAGAATAACCATTTTGGACCATGTATCAAAATACTGGTACTGAAGTCCAGATGAAACAGTAAGCCTATTATTGAGATTATAATCTGCCGAAACTATTGCGCCGGCTTGAGTATGACCCGACAGGTAGTCCAGAATAAAGTTTCCTGATACTCCGGCTGCATTGTTATCTGCAATAACAGAGTTGAAATCTATGTGACCGTCGGCACCCTGATGCTCAATTATGCTATATTTTACAATTGTCGTGTCATTATATGTGGAACGTCCGCCGCCATCGGCAATAGCCAGATAGAGTGAGTTCTTCATGTGCAGGGCACCCTTATCCATAAGGTGTTGCAAAGTGAAATAGGGCTTGAAATAGTGGTTACGGCCTATTGAGTACTTCTCACCATTCAGATAACCCCAGTTCTTGCTGTATCCGCGTCCGTACTTGTCGACCTCCTCATTTGAGAGTTCGGTATTGCGCTGGTCATGCTGCTCAGGAGATCCCAGAGCCGTGAAAATCAATGTGTTATTATCATTAAGTATCTTGCTTACAGAAAGCAGATAAGACATGGATTTTACCTCCGATGCCTCAACGAATCCGTCACCATATACTCCGCTTACCATCATGTTTGCGCTCCAACCATGCTTAAGCTGACCGGTAGAATAGCTGAGCATGGCTTTCTTGGTTCCAAACTGTGTGTATGAGGTGGAGAAATCCCATTCAGGAGAGCCCTCGCCAGTCTTTGTGATGATATTCACCATACCACCCATAGCGCAATCGGCCAGCATTGATGAACCCATACCCTTCTGAATCTGAACCGCATAAGTGGCTTCGGCCAGTCCCATCCAGTTATTCCAGTACATTGAGCCCGATGTCAGTCCCTGAATTGGAATACCGTTAAGAAGGATGCTGATGTTCTCCTGCTTGAATCCGCGGATATTGAGCGTAGCATCGCCGTAAGAGCCCGTTGAAGGCGTTGCATACACGCCCGGAATGCCCTGCATCATCTCCACGTAGTTGGGTGATGTGCTGTAGAGCTTGATGTGGCTCGGCTGCAGAGTCTTGATGCTCAGCGGAGTAGTTTCGGTACTGCCGAAGTTGTCGCGGATTACAACTTCCTGAAGATTGATCACGGAATCGGCCAGTTCTACGCCCTCGGCGCAAACGGCCAGTGCGGGCACAATCATGCCCAGGCACAAAGCAAATTTCTTTTTCATAAGTTCTTCTCCCATCCAGACTATACTGTCGGTACCGTAGTTGCAACGGTTCGGCCTTTCGGCTCGCGGACTATACCGCCGGTCGGGGAATTACGCCCCACCCTGAAGATTTCTTTAATTCGGCTGCAAATTTCCGCTTTCCAGCCGATTCAGCAAAGCTTTTTCTGCTAAAAAAGTACAAAAGAGTACCATTGGGGTCTGACCCCATTGGTACTCTTTTTCAAAAATGATACCATTGGGGTCTGACCCCTTTGGTATCATTTTGCATCATTTCTTGGTTTCGATCACTACTACTCCATCCTTTCCTTTATCACCGTAAACTTCGATTGCTGCTTTATCCTTTAAAACCGTAATTGACTTAATCGTTGCAGGATCAATAGATTCCATCGTTCCCTTATACTCCTTATCATCAACTATCACAAGAGGCTTTTCCTGCGTTGAGGAATATCTGAGAGAAACATGTGCATTGCCGTTGGAGGCCGATGCATCATCATAATTCAGCATACCTTCGGCGGTCGTTATTTTATGAGTCCTTACTACATTTCCGCCTTTTTTCCCTTCGGTTTCAGGTGCAACGGTGATATCATAGTTGAGAATGACTTTGTTTTCAAGCTGACTGCCGTCAAAGTTGTACACCACCTTTCCGTCAACCGTATACTTGTTAATGGTGTCAGCCTGAGCCGTAATATCGTTTGAACCTACCAAAGATGCAAACAGTGCTGAAATCAATAATGTGTTCATAATCCTATTGTTGTTAAGTTAATTGAATGCTGTGAATGACAGTGAGTTACCCTCTATATCGCTGGTCATTGAGTAGCTCCGCTCCTTTCCGTTTGCCAGTTTTACCGTTATGACAACCCGGTCACCCTGCGGCTTTGCCAATACGGATTCTATCTCTCCCACCTCAATCCTGGATATCATCTCCATACCTTCCAGAATCTGTGCTGTGCTTATGCCATAAGCGCTATCCGGTAACTGTAGTGAGGCCGGTTTTCCGATATGCAGGCAAACCAACAGAAGCACTATTGCTGCGGCAGCTACGGAGCTCCATCTCAGGATCATCTGCACCGGCTTGCGGCGTACCGTGATTCGGTCAAACTCCGTCGTATCGGCCATTAAAGATGCATCTGCTTCAGAGTAAGACATCCTTATCAGGGTTGCCACCTGCTCCTCATCAGCATCCGGCCGATGTGTAGCATAGTATTCGGCCAGCATCTGCTCCTCCTGCACCGTTGTATCGGCCTCCAGATATCGTTCTATAAGCGTCAGTCGCTCCTGTTTATCGTTCAAATTGATCATAAGTCCTTCCTTAAATGTTCCAACATCAGCCTACGGGCTGCCGAAATAGTAGTTTTAATACTTGTCTTGGGGCTTCCCGTCACCTCTGCAATCTCATCAAGAGAGAGCCCCATCTCGTTTCTATAATGCAGATACTGCCTCTGCGTGGGAGTAAGCAATGCCAGCAGCGACTCCTTAACCGTGTTCAGATCCGTCTCATCGGTAAGTGCCGATGCCGATGCGCCACCATCCACCTCAACTCCTTCAATAGACTGAACTACAGGCTTGTAACCCCTCAAATGCGCCAGACACATCTTCTTGGTGATTGCCACCGCCAGAGCCTCGGGATTCTGCATCTCATATCCGTTTTCTGTCTGACGCCAAAGAACCACCAGCGACTCCTGAACAATATCATCGGCATCATCACCTATACCCGATTCCTTCACGAACCGGCCGGCCATCAAAACCAACCTGCTCCGTATCCGGACTGTCAACTGTTCAAATTCCTGTCTGTTCATATTCGCGTCTCTACCCTATAGTTGCAGAAATCCCCCAAAAGTAAATCGAAAAAAGCAAAAAACACACAAATCTTCCGGCGGTTTCCTTTTTGCACGGAGCCGGACAACGGATTTCAGGAGCATCAGTGCAGTGGAGTTAAGCGTAGAGCCCTGAAGGATCCCGTTAAGAACGGCGCTTCGTTTAACGACCGTTAGACACCGTAGGTGGCTAAAAGGGAGGCGTTCGCCGTTTAGGGTCCGTAAGGGCTCGGAGTAGCCACGGAACGTTAGCTCCAGAAATCCGTTATCCGGGGGAGACAAAAAGAAACCGCCCTGAAAAGATTCAGAGCGGCTTATGATTATTAATCTTTGAGATCTACTTTTAATTGCAGCTCGTCAAGCTGAGATTGGTCAAGAGGACCGGGAGCATCGAGCATTACGTCGCGACCTGAGTTGTTCTTGGGGAATGCAATGCAGTCACGGATGCTGTCCAGCTTTGCAAATATGCTTACGAATCGGTCCAGACCGAATGCCAGACCACCGTGAGGAGGTGCACCGAACTTGAATGCGTTCATCAGGAAACCGAACTTGGCCTGAGCCTGCTCAGGAGTGAAGCCCAGAATCTTGAATATGGTAGCCTGCAGCTTGCTGTCGTGGATACGGATAGAACCGCCACCAACCTCGATACCGTTGATTACCATATCATATGCATTGGCGCGAACGCTTGCCGGATCAGTGTCAAGCAGAGGAATATCCTCGGGCTTGGGTGATGTAAACGGATGGTGCATAGCCATCAGGCGGTTCTCCTCATCGGACCATTCGTACATAGGGAAATCAATCACCCACAGGCACTTGAACTGGTTCTTGTCGCGAAGACCAAGCTCATCGGCCACCTTAAGACGCAGTTCTGAAAGCTGCTTGCGGGTCTTCATTGCGTCATCACCGCTAAGGATCAGGATCAGGTCACCGGCAGAGGCATTCATGGCAGCCTTAAGCTGCTGCAGAACCTCCTGACTGTAGAACTTATCGACCGATGACTTAACACTGCCATCCTCCTCGACGCGGGCATAAACCATACCCTTGGCGCCGATTTGCGGACGCTTTACATACTCTGTGAGAGCGTCAATCTGCTTACGGGTATAAGTTGCGGCACCCTTTGCGCAGATACCACCGATGTAAGCGGCACCGTCAAATACGCCGAATCCGTAGCCCTTGAGAACATCCATAAGTTCTACAAAGTGCATGTCAAAGCGAAGGTCAGGTTTGTCACTGCCGTAGTATTTCATTGCATCCTGCCAGGTCATACGCTGGAAGGGCTCCTTGAAATCGATGTTAAGGATGCTCTTGAACAGATGCTTTGCCATAGCCTCGAATATCTGCAGGATATCCTCCTGCTCCACGAATGACATCTCGCAGTCAATCTGGGTGAACTCAGGCTGACGGTCGGCACGCAGGTCCTCGTCACGGAAGCACTTGGCTATCTGGAAGTAACGGTCAAAACCCGATACCATGAGCAGCTGTTTAAGAATCTGGGGGCTCTGAGGCAGAGCGTAGAACTGGCCGGGATTCATGCGTGAAGGAACCACAAAGTCACGTGCACCCTCAGGAGTTGAGTTGATCAGAATAGGAGTCTCAACCTCCATGAAACCAAGGTCATCCAAGAACTTACGGATCTCCATCACCATCTTGTGGCGCAGCTCCAGGTTCTTGCGGACGCACTGGCGGCGCAGGTCAAGATAGCGGTATTTCATACGCAGGTCATCACCGCCGTCGGTATCATCCTCGATTGTAAAGGGAGGCGTATCGGCCGCATTGATGACATTCAGAGTATTTACAAGAATCTCTATGTCACCTGTGGGAATCTTGGAATTCTTGCTTGAACGCTCGCTTACCTTACCCGTAATCTGGATCACGAATTCACGTCCCAGACGACTTGCCTGCTCGCATAGGGCGGCATCGGTAGCATCGTCAAATACAAGCTGGGTAATACCGTAGCGGTCACGCAGGTCAACAAAGACCATACCACCCATTTTACGTACTCTCTGCACCCATCCGGCCAGCGTAACGGTCGTGCCTGCATCGGTCAGACGGAGCTCTCCACAAGTTTTGCTTCTAAACATAGTCAGTTCTCTAAAAGACCTGCAAATTTACCTTTTTTGTTTGGGAAACGTATAAGATTTCATCTGATTTGTTTATAACGGCAACTCTTACAATGTTATTTGCAAAAATTGCTTAACTTCGCCCCAACTAAACTATATTTATAAAAGGTATTAACCTAATTAAAACGCTTTATGAAAAAGAAACTTGCCCGTTTTTCGTATGTGCTTGCAACCATTCTGTTCGTATTCACTGGTTGTAGCTTGCTCGAAGATGAATACGATGAAGATCTGCTGATAGGCTCATGGAGCAGTTCCGATAATTTCACATATGTATTCAATGCCGATCATTCCGGTTCACGCACAAATTCAAGAAACAGGACACTGACATTTACATGGTCACTGGACGGAGATGAGCTGGAGATCAAGTTTGATAAATATGAAGAAGGCCAATCAGAAATAGTAACATTCAAGATCTACATTATCGAAGAGCTCACTGAGACAAGGATGGAAGCATACGATAATGATGATAGCTCAAAGACCACTATTGTCTTTAAGAAGAAATGAAACCAAAGCTGAAAAAAGCCCTCAAGATAACCGGAATCTCTCTGGGATCACTCATAGGATTTGTGATCATATTGGTTCTGGTGGTATGCTGGATGGTATTTTCATCGTCCAGCCTTACCAAAATTGCGGAGAAGGCCATTGACAAATACTCTCCCGCCCGCGCCAAGATTGATGACGTGGATCTGACTCTTGTGGGTTCATATCCGTTCCTTGGATTCCGCCTGAACGGTCTGGTTGTATATGACGACATGGAGATATCGCCGTACGACACCCTTGCCGCAGTTGATGAATTCACGGTGACAGTCGATTTCAAGACCTTGTATAAGGAGAGAAAGATAATTCTCACCAACCTCTTCATAAACAGTGTAGCCGCCAACCTGTTCACTGCGGCTGACGGCAGTTCCAATCTGGATGTGTTCGGCACTTCCCAGGAGGAAGAGGAACCGGAAGAGGATGACGGCGGCATGGATATATATGCTGACCTGCAAAAGATCTCAATCAAGGATATCAATGCCTCCTACAAGGACTTGTCATCCGGTATCAATGCAGGCATAAACAACCTTGACATAGACCTGAAGGGACTGCTCAACTACGACAGTCTTGACGCCAAAGCATCGGTCAAGCTGGCATCGGTTAACGCCGCTATCGTGAATGACTCCATGAATGTAGGCGCAAATATCAAGGACATCAAGTTAGACGCTGTTCTGTCCAAGTATAACGACGAGGTTGGCGCAGACCTGACTCTAAACCTTAAGGAGACACAAGCCTCCATGGATGATATCCAAGCCCAGCTGAACAATCTGAAGCTTGTTCTGAGCAATGTTAGCTGCACTATGGGCAGTGAAGGTCTGGACAACCTCATGGCCGGTTTCCACATCACTGCATCAGATTTGAATTACTCTTCGGAAGGTATGCTCACTGAAACCGGCGCCATAGTGATGAAGGCCGACAAGGCATCACTTTCAGGTGACAATGCCAATGTGAGCGGATTCACGTTTGATTCGCGCGACATATCACTTACACTTGAGGATTCCATTGGAACCATCACCAAGGCACAGATAGAAAAGGTTCTGTTAGGCCTTGAAGGTGCCCTCAAGCTTGATCTGAGCGATGTCAGTACCGGCCTGACTATAGATGTCGAGGGTACGGTTTATGACCAGGGTGGCGAGGATCCCATGAATGTCATCACCGACCAACTCTCATTAAAGGCCGATGCGACAATCAAGGGCGACGATATTTCACTCCTTACCGAGTTCAACACCCCGTCAATAAAGATTGAGATGGACAGTGACCTGTATGTTCCCGGTTGGTCATTCGGTTTTACCTTACCTCTTGAAACAAACAGGGACATAACCCGTTTCAACATCAAGGAGGGTTCAAACATCCGCATTGACGGCCAACAGATAGCGTTCAATGCGGCCGGAACGCTGGGTGGCCAGCAGACGGTTGCAGGACGCGCCAGAATCAACACACCGCGTGACCTTGACATAGACCGTCTCATCTCAATGATTCCGGAGTCATTCCAGGATTTGCTTGAAGGAATTGACGTTCATGGTGCCGTAGGTCTTGACATCAACGTCAAAGGAGCCATGGCTGATAACGGCCCCGTTTTGGATAATGCCACAGCCAAGATCTCACTCAGGAATCTTGACGCAAGTGTAAATGACTCGCTTAAGGCTGCTTCCGGCAAGCTGTCACTTGAAGCTGTCTACCCCAGCCGCGTTGCTGTTGACCGTAACCGTCAGACAGCCGATGTCAATATCTCGGCCACAGACCTTGACGTCTCAATGGTTGATTCCACGACCATCAACGCATCGCTGGAAAAACTCAATCTGAGTGCATCGGTGGCAGGTCTGGACGAAGACGTTGACAAGATGAACGTGCAGGTTGAACTTAACGTAGGCAAACTTGAGGCCGATATGGACACAATATTCGGAACCCTCAATAATACTGCAGTAACGCTCAACATGGCACCTGCCGACGGCACCATCGCCATGAAGGCCAATATAGGGTTTGACCAACTCGCAGCCACTATGGGAAGCGCCCTTTCAGCAACCCTGGGCGCCACCAAACTGCAGGCAATGGCACAGTATGACTCAACCAAAGTTGAGATCCTGAACCAGTGGAATCCACAGATCAAGATGACATTAAAGGACGGACAGGTTGATATGCTGGCCTCCCCTATATGTCTTAAGACACTTGATTTTGACTTCTCGTTGGGCCGTTTCAACATAAACGACTGCCGTGCCGAGATTGACGATTCCGATATCCAACTTTGGGGTGACATCTACAATATAGGTGAGTTCCTTGACGGCAAGGGACTGCTTACAGGTGAACTGTCACTTGAATCGGACCACATGAACCTGAACAGGCTCATGGCTCTCACAGGCGATGAAGAAGAGAACACGGAGGCCACCGAGGAGACGGTACAGGAGATAGAGGCTGGCCAGGATACCATAAGCTCAGGTCCTATCATGATACCCAAGGGTATTGATTTGACTTTGTACACCAACCTCAGTGAGGTCGATTTCAACAATCACACCTTCAACAATGTAGGCGGTGACATTTCAATAAAGGACGGAGTCATCATCCTCCAGGAACTTGGTTTCTCATCAAAGGCAGCCGAGATGCAGCTTACAGCCATCTATCGCACGCCTAATGTCGAGGACCGTTTCATGGAACTTGACTTCCATCTGCTTGACATTGAGATTGATGAGCTTATCGACATTATTCCTGCCGTTGACTCAGTCATGCCTATGTTGAAAGCATTCTCCGGTAAGGCACAGTTCCATCTGGCCGCCCAAACCTATGCCGAGGCTGATTACAAGACATACGGACCTCTGTATCCTGAATTGTCTTCCTTAATTGGTAACGCAGTAATCGAAGGTGCCAACCTTAAGGTTCTTGACAACGAGATGTTTGACGAAATCAAGCGCAAACTGCTCATGAGCAAGGACGCAAAACCCGTTATTGATAGTTTGGACGTCGAAATTCAGATACTTGACGGCAATGTTGACGTATATCCTACCCGCATAAAGATGGACCGCTACGAGGCTATTCTGAGCGGCCGTCACAACATCGATGCCGGTCTGAACTGCAGTTACAACATATCACTTGTCAAGTGTCCGCTGCCCATCCGTCTGGGTGTGACCATCAGTGGTCCGCTTGAGGATATTGCCAACTTCCCAGTACGTCACGTAAAGGTGGGACGTGCCAAGTATGATAAGCTGTACTCTCCTGAGAAGGGTAAGGCCGAGGAGGCTATCATGCGTCGCAAGAACGCAATCCTGGAAGCCGGCCGCGCCAACGTACGGCCCCGCTCATCATTCAAGCACGAAAGACCTGCTGATTAACCTCCAAAAGAAAAGTCCTTGGGAACCCCAAGGACTTTTCTTTTAATTCTCAATTCTCGTCACGCATTCAACCCTACCAGTGCCTGAGAGATATTGATCATGAAGTCACCCATGGTCTCAAGCTCCTGAATCAGGTCAAAGTAATAAACGCCCGCCGTGTAGTCATATGACTTGTTCTCCATCTTCTTGAGGTGCTCCTCACGCAGAGTGTCACGCAGGTTATTGATGGCATCCTCGGCCTGATATGCATTTGTGATATCGTTCAACTGGGGAGCAGCCAGATTGGAATTCATTACAATATATGCGTTCTGCATAGTGTCAAGCATCTCGCCTATGCGCTCTGTCATATCCTTGTCAAAGACCTTCTCATGATCGCGTTTACGCTGCAACAGACGGGAAATAGCCTCACCTGAATCACCCAGTGACTCCAACTCACCTATTATCTTGAAATATGCTTTGACCTGAATACGTGCCTGTTCCGATATGTCGTTCTGGCTCACCTGGTTAAGATAAGAAGCAATCTCATACTCTATGCGGTCTGTAATCTCCTCATATTTCACCAGTTTCTGACGGAACTCCTCAAATCCATCGGTCTCGCATTCATTAATGGCCTGTCGCACATAACCGAATCCCTTGGTGCATATCTCGGCATAGTGGTTTATCTCCTTGCGGGCCTCGGTAATTGACAACTCAGCCAGATTGGCGTTACCCTTGCCGATATAAACCAGATGGAACTTCTCCTTCTCGCTGTCCTCCTTGGTGGGAACCATCTTCATAACCAGCTTCTCAAGCTGAGGTATGAACCAAACCAGAATAAGTGTTGTTATGATGTTGAACAGTGAGTGAACGATAGCAACGCTGTAAGGCAGGCTGCTTGATAGCAGTTGCTGCTGTTTCAAAACCTCTCCGGCCGCATTCTCAACCGATAGGACGCTGAAATCGGCAGTAAGAGGATTGGGGAATCCAAACAGTTCAACAATATGAGCGTTAAGCATCATATAAGGTCTGAACAACGCAATTACCAGTACCGATCCGAACAGGTTGAATACCAGGTGTGCACGTGCGGTACGCTTTGAACTGGTGTTGGTTGATGTGGCAGCCAGGTTTGAAGTGATTGTCGTACCGATGTTCTCACCCAGAATGAATGCTACGGCATTGGGGAACGTAATCACACCGCACGCCAAAAGCAACATGGTGATACTGGTTGCAGCGGCCGATGACTGCAGGCAGAAGGTCATCACAGCACCTATTATTATAAACAGGATGGTGCTGAACCTCATATCGGTTATCGGCGCAAGGAAATTACGTACACCCTCGCTTGAAAGCAGCGGATAAGATGTATCCTTAAGCATGCTCAGGCCCAGGAACAGGAATGCGAATCCTATCAGGAATGAGCCGAAATCCTTGACCTTCTGTTTCTTGGAGAATGAGGACAAAACGAATCCCACAAAAATAAGCGGGATTGCAATTGCTCCCAGACTGAAGGAGCCGTCCATACTGACTGCAAACAGCCAAGCCGTTACCGTAGTACCGATATTGGCACCCATGATTACGCCGATAGCGCTGCGCAGCGTCATTAGACCGGCGTTCACAAAGCTCACAAGCATGAGCGTGGTGGCTGTTGATGACTGTACAAGTACGGTTACAATGAATCCGGTAAACAGGCACTTGCCTGTGGTGGATGTCATTTTCTCGATAAAAGAACGGAGACCGTTACCTGCGAATTTCTGTAATGAGCTGCTCATCAGACTCATGCCCCATAGGAAAAGGGCAAGGCAGCCCAGCATTGTAAGAATTTGGTAAGCTACTGTGTTCACTTTGCTTAGTTACGCACCCCTTTGGTACGTCATTAAATTAAACCTCTAAAATTCGTAGCAAAGGTAATATTTTATTGCTATCCGCAAAATGAATTTTCTTGCGATAATTTCAACAAAAAAACTTAAATGCGTACAGAGATATTTGTAGGTCAAATTTTATCCAATACCAAACCGTCGTAGGCAAACCGGATGTGAGGCGGGAACTTGGCGTTCATGATTGCATGCATGCCGGCGCGATGGCTCATATGTACGAAATATGTCTCGCTGGCACCTACTTTCTCAGCAAACAGCACCGCCTGACGCACATTCTGGTGTGTGGGATGTTCTTTGGTGTGTAAAGCGTTAACGACAAGAGTCTCAGTGCCTTCAAGCAGCCTGAAAGTCTCGTCGTCCATATTTTTCATATCGGTAATGTATGTGAGCTTTCCTATTCTGAAGCCCAGAATCGGCAGATTTCCATGCATCACGCGCAACGGAAGTATTTCCAGATCACCGACAGTGAACTTCTCAAACGGACGTATCTCACGGAGTTCCATATGAGGCACACGAGGGTTGATTTCCTTGCTGAAACAGTACGGCATGCTCTGCACGATATGGTCCATCACATTCCTTTCGGCATAGATGGGAATGGTGGTTGTCGTGCAGTATGGACGCAGGTCATCAAGGCCTCCGATATGGTCATAATGCTCATGCGTAATCACCACAGCATCAAGCTCTTCAATGCCAGCTCTTAAAGCCTGCTGGCGAAAGTCCGGACCGCAGTCAATTATGATTTTGACGGTATCGGTTTCTATCAGGGCCGATGTGCGCAGACGCTTGTCATGCGGGTCCTTAGACATGCATGTCTGGCAGTGGCAGCGCATCTCGGGTACGCCTATTGATGTTCCTGTTCCAAGGAATGTGAGTTTCATATATAATTAACCTCCGTTGAAAGGGTTATTCCGAATTTCTGTTTCACATCAGCAATGATGGTGTCAGCCAGGCGCTTGATATCGGCACCCGTGGCTCCACCTTTGTTGACAAGTACCAGAGCCTGCTTGTCATAAACCGCTGCAGGACCCAGCGAGCGGCCTTTCCAGCCTGTTTTCTCAATCAGCCAGCCAGCCGGCACCTTTATCATGCCATCGGCTGCCGGATATGACGGAACGTCAGGATAGTTACTCCTTATTATATCGAATTCCTTCTCCGTTATGACAGGATTCATGAAGAAACTGCCTGCATTACCAAGGATCTTGGGATCAGGGAGTTTGCTGCCGCGTATCGAAATCACAGCCTGACGGATATTCCCGAGTGAAGGTCCGCCACGACGCTCAACCTCCTGTCCAAGAGCACCGTAACCCAATTTGGGCTGAGGCTTTTTTGAGAGTGTGAATATCACGTATGCAACTGCATATTGACCCTTCAATTTATTCTTGAATATGCTCTGACGGTATCCGTAACGGCATTCTGCATTACTGAAATCACGCTCAGATCCATCGGCCAACGATATGGTTTGGACTGTATCTATAACATCCTTTGCCTCAACACCGTAAGCGCCTATATTCTGCACTGCACTGGCCCCAACTTCACCGGGTATTGCGGAGAGGTTCTCCACGCCCCATAGACCGTTAATGCCGCACCATGCCACAAAATCATCCCACACGACACCTGCACCCACCTTTACGTGAACGTGGTCATCGGTTTTTCCTATTATCTCTATCGATGAAATCGTGGAGTGCAGTACGGTACCTTTGAAATCCCCCATAAACAGCAGATTGCTGCCTCCTCCTATCATCAGAACAGGCTTCACAATATCCTGCAGGGCATTCCTGAGCTCATCGATTGATGCCCAGTCTATCAGGCTGTCTGCTCTGACATCCATACCGAAAGTATTTCTGTCAGCAAGTGAGCAATTGTCTCTTATTGTCATGCCACAAAATTACTCATTCTAATTGTTGTAATAGCTTCTTTTTTGCTAATTTTGCGCCTTGTAAAAAAGTATCGTGATGATAGAGAAAATAGAACAGCTTATCAGCGACATAAAAGAGCTTAAGGCATCATCGGCCGAAGAGCTTGAATCACTGCGTCTTAAATACCTGAGCAAGAAAGGTGCCATAAATGACCTTATGGCCGATTTCCGTAATGTCCCCGCCGAGCAGAAGCGTGAGGTTGGACAGAAGCTCAACGAGCTCAAGAACCTTGCACAGGACAAGATAAACGCCCTTAAGGAGGCATTCGATGCACAGAAGGCAGAGTCCGAGAAACCTGACCTGACCCGCACTGCATATCCCACCGAGCTTGGCACACGCCATCCGCTCAATATCGTCAAGAATGAGATCATCGAGATATTCTCACGTCTGGGATTCGTCCTTGCCGACGGCCCCGAGGTTGAGGATGACTGGCATGTATTCTCATCCATGAACTTTGCCGAGGATCACCCCGCACGTGATATGCAGGACACCTTCTTTGTTGAGGCACATCCCGATATCATACTGCGCACACATACATCATCCGTACAGAGCCGCGTAATGGAGGTCTCAGAGCCCCCTATCCGCATCATATGCCCGGGTCGCGTATACCGCAACGAGGCTATCAGCTACCGTGCACACTGCTTCTTCCATCAGGTTGAGGCCCTGTACGTTGACAAGCATGTAAGCTTTGCAGACCTCAAGCAGGTTCTGCTCTATTTTGCACAGCAGATGTTCGGTCCCGATACCAAGATACGTCTGCGTCCCAGCTACTTCCCCTTCACGGAGCCGTCAGCCGAGATGGATATCAGCTGCAACATATGCGGCGGTAAGGGTTGCCCCTTCTGCAAGGGTACCGGTTGGGTTGAGATTCTGGGTTGCGGTATGGTCGATCCCAACGTACTGGAACTCAACGGAATCAACAGCAAGGAGTACTCAGGTTTTGCACTCGGTATGGGTATCGAGCGCATAACCAACCTCAAATATCAGGTAAAGGACCTGCGTATGTTCTCCGAGAACGACGTTCGTTTCCTGCGCGAATTTGAGGCAGCCAACTGATAATTAACCTCTTATGAAAAAGAGGGAGCTATACGATATATGCAGCCAGAGGCTGGCTAAGGCATTCCCCGAAGCCGCCACCGAGCTGCATTTTTCGTCTCCTTACCAACTACTCTGTGCAGTCATGCTTTCGGCCCAATGTACCGACAAGCGCGTCAACATGGTAACTCCTGCCCTCTTTGAGGCTTTTCCCACCGTTCAGGATATGGCTGCAGCCACCCCTGAGCAGATTTTCCCCTATGTAAAGAGCGTATCATATCCCAATGCCAAATCTGAGCATCTGGCACAAATGGCACGTATGGTATGTGAACGCTTCAACGGCCAGATTCCACAGGATCTGGACAGCATGACGCAGTTACCCGGCGTAGGCCGAAAAACCGCCAACGTGATGCTTGCAGTGGCATTCGGAGGTAACGCGATGCCTGTAGATACCCACGTCTTCCGCGTAAGCCACCGCATAGGTCTGGTGCCCAAGCGCTGCACGACCCCGTTAAGCGTCGAGAAAGAGCTGGTCAAATATTTCCCCGAAGAACTGCTTTCACGTGCACACCATTGGCTTATTCTTCACGGCCGTTACGTATGCACCGCACGTGCTCCCAAATGTGCAAATTGCTGTCTTAATGACATATGTCATTACTATAGCAAATAATTATCGGCAAACATAAGCCGTTTTTTGTGTGAATTTGATTAATTTTGCGGTCTGTTACCAGTAGGCAATGGAAAAGAAAGACATTTTTGAAAGTATCAGGGATGTAAAGAAGTCCCTGCAGAAAGCCGATAAGTACATCCCCAAGGTTGAGGAGCGCTCTATTGACCGTGCCGAGATAAAGGAGGCGGTCAAGCTGTTCCGCCATGTGGTATTCGGCAATTTCTTCGGAGCGGTTGACCTCTCCACGTCTTTAAGCCGCCTGTATACCATTCTGTCACACCAGATTGACTATATAAGCAGTATATTCCATGAGTCTATGCCCTGTTGTGCCGATGAGATTGCACAGCAGTTCATTGAGAGCATACCTGAGCTCAGACGCCTGCTCGGTACTGATGTCAAGGCCATCTTTGACGGTGACCCTGCAGCCGTAAGCCACGAGGAGGTAATACTGTGCTATCCGTCACTGGTAGCCATGTACCACTACCGTATGGCACACCGTCTGCTTGAGCTTGGCGTGCCTATCCTGCCACGCATCATCACTGAGCTGGCACATTCACTTACCGGTATCGACATCCATCCGGGCGCCCGCATCGGAGAGTATTTCAGCATCGATCACGGTACCGGCGTGGTCATTGGCGAAACTGCAATCATAGGCAATCATGTACAACTCTATCAGGGAGTTACGCTTGGTGCCAAGAGCTTCAAGTTTGATGAGAACGGTAATCCCATCAACGTACCACGCCATCCTATCATCGAGGACAATGTGGTCATCTACTCCAACACATCAGTGCTTGGCCGCGTGACCATCGGGCATGATACGATAATCGGAGGTAACGTATGGCTCACTCAGGATCTGCCGCCCTACTCCAAGTTTTTTCAGAACAGAGAGAAATAATTTAACCATAAACAAACAGTAACTATGACAATTGATCAATTCAATTTCGCTGGAAAGAAAGCTTTCGTACGCGTAGACTTCAACGTTCCCGTTGATGAGAACTTCAACATCACCGATGATACCCGTATCGTCGCTGCTATGCCTACCCTGAAGAAGATCATCGCCGATGGCGGTCGTCTTATCATCGCTTCACACATGGGTCGTCCCAAGAAGAACCCTGATCCCAAGTACTCACTCAAGTACATCCTGAAGCACGTTTCAGAGTGCCTTGGTGTTGACGTTAAGTTTGCCGAGGATTGTGCAAAGGCTCAGGAGCAGGTTGCCGCTCTTAAGGACGGTGAGGCTCTTCTGCTTGAGAACGTCCGTTTCTATGCCGAGGAAGAGGGCAAGCCCCGTGGCATTGAGAAGGAGGATCCCGCCTACGATGCTGCCAAGAAGGAGCTCAAGGCTGCTCAGAAGGAGTTTGCAAAGACTCTGGCCAGCTATGCTGACGTATATGTAAACGATGCATTCGGTACCGCTCACCGCAAGCACGCCACCACAGCCGTTATGGCTGACTTCTTCGATGCTGACCACAAGATGTTCGGCTATCTGATGGAGAAGGAGGTTGTTGCTGTTGAGAAGGTTCTCAATAACTCAGTAAAGCCTGTAACCGCTATCATCGGTGGTTCAAAGGTTTCCTCAAAGATCACCATCATCGAGAATCTGCTGCAGAAGGTTGATAACCTGGTTATCATAGGCGGTATGGCTTACACTTTCGTTCTGGCCAAGGGCGGTAAGGTTGGTAACTCACTCTGCGAGCCCGATCAGGTTGACGTAGCTCTTGCAGTTCTGGCTAAGGCCAAGGAGCTGGGCGTAAACATCATACTTCCCGTTGACTGCCTTGCAGCCGATAAGTTCGACAACAACGCCAACACCCAGGTTGTTGACAACAACAACGTACCCGACGGTTGGGAAGGCATGGATATAGGTCCTGCTTCAGCTAAGGCTATGGCAAGCGTTATCGAGAGCTCCAAGACCATCCTCTGGAACGGTCCTGCCGGTGTATTCGAGTTCAGCAACTTCCAAGCCGGTACAAAGGCTATCGCTACTGCCGTTGCCAACGCAACTGCCAAGAACGGTGCCTTCTCACTGGTAGGTGGCGGTGACTCTGTAAGCGCTGTAAAGCAGTTCGGTTTTGCCGATAAGGTATCATACGTATCAACCGGTGGCGGTGCCCTTCTCGAGGCTATCGAGGGTAAAGTTCTGCCCGGTATCGCTGCTATCAAGGGATAATTCCGAATTATTTCGTATATTTGAAACCGCGGGAGCAAAACTCCTGCGGTTTTTTGTATGGTTGTAGATGAGGATTTGAAAAAACGTGCCGGGCGCATTAAGGAGTTGCTGCTGCAGGACCGTCTGCGTGAGGCGCTTGAACTGATAAAAACACAGATGTCAGGCGTAACTGACTGGTCCATACTGTCACGTTTTGAGGATATTGAGAACTCCTACAGCTTTATGCTGCAGTATTTCAGCCAGGGTTCACCCGATGAGCACCGCACCGAAGTATATCGCCAACTGATACGCCGTGCCCTCTTACTGAACGACGATGTTCTACAGGCCCGTCTCCAACCCGAATCCATGCTCCTCTACTACCAGCACCTGCGCTCACGTCTTGCCCGAACCGAGAATATCGAAGGGCTTCGCATGTCACTTGAATCCTTCGTTGAGATAGGTGACACAGACTCCCATGAACGCAATCTGGGCATTCTGTTTGACCTTATCTGGACCAACGGACAGTGGAGTTCAGGCGATTCAGCATCACTACTTGAACTCATTGATTCTCCGCTTGTTATGGAGGATGATTCAGCACTCGTAATAAGCGCTGTAACGCTCTCTCTCATGGAGCGTTTCGATCCGCTCAAGTGCCTGTTCCTGTGCCAGGCCGCACAGAACCTCAGCATGGCCGTATCGGTCCGTGCATTAACCGGACTGGCCGTCACTCTGGGCGCATATAAGGATATGCTGCCATATTTCCCCGAGGTTCAAAACCGGATTTCACTTCTTCACGACGCACCGGAAATAAATGAGCGCATGCTCAAGGTACAGATGGCTCTCCTACTGTGCCGTGAGACCAAGGAAATAGACCGCCGTATGCGTGAGGAGTTCATACCCACCATGCTGCGCAATCCCAAACTGGGTGATCTGATGCGTGAAGAGCTTGAACGTGAAGATGTCAGTCCCGATTGGAATGAATGGATTGAGAAACCTGAAATAAAGGACAAACTCATGCAGATGACCGAGCTCCAGATGGAAGGCGCCGATGTCTATATGAGTACTTTCTCCAACCTGAAGAATTACCCGTTCTTCCGCGAGATACATAACTGGTTCCGCGTTTTCAGCATAGACCAGCCTGATGTAAGGAAAGCATTCGGCAGCGACGGCCTGGCATCGACTATCGGCAAATCAATGCTTTCAAGCGGCGTATTCTGCAATTCTGACAAATACTCGTTCGCGCTCACATTCTCACAGATACCGCGTGAGCAGCGTGAAATGCTTTCCGGACAGCTCAACGACGAAGCTCTTGAAGCCATTGAAGAGGCCAAGACACACCCTTCACCCACCGGTATTGCCGAGACAAATACCACCCGTCAGTATGCCCATGACCTGTATCGTTTCTTCAATCTGTTTAGCCGCCGTCATGAATTCCGCAACCCGTTTGACGGCAATCTTAATCTTTTGATTGACAGCCCTGTATCATCGCTGCTCCAAACAGAGGATTCAGAACAGGCCATAGCCGCATGGCTGCTTGGCAAGAACTATTACGATGAGGCTGTCAGTGCATATCGGCTTATGGAATCCACCGCCCATCCCTATTCCACTGATTACCGTTTCTATCAGCAGATGGGATATGCACTGCAACGCATCCAATCCTATAAGGAAGCACTGGAGGCTTACCACCGCTCAGACATACTACAGTCTGACAATAACTGGACTCTGCGTCATTCGGCTCAATGCCTGCGCATACTGGGACAGCCCGTACAGGCACTTGACCTGTTACTTCAGGCCGAGAAAACCAGTCCCGACAACCTCTCCTTGCAGATTCAGATAGGAGACTGCCTGGTTGACCTAAAACGCTATGAAGAGGCCCTTACACGCTTTTTCAAGGTTGATTATCTCAAACCTGATTATCCCAAGGCATGGCGCGCCATAGGCTGGTGTGCATTCCTGGCAGGCCGCATAGATAAGTCTATAGAGTATTATGACAAACTTCTGAAGGCCAAACCCACAGGCAATGACTGCCTTAACGCCGGACACGCCTATTTCGTGGATAATAATATCCAACATGCCGTATCGCTGTACCGTCAGAGCCGCAAAATGCTGGGAGACGGACAGTTTGAATCCGAGTTTGAGAAAGACCGTCCGATACTTATTGAAAAAGGCATATCAGAGCAGGACATTCCATTAATTTTGGACCTTCTGTGATTTAACTTTTTGCTATTTTTGTAATCTAATAGAGAGTTGAGAACAATAACCAAATAACCAATTATCATAAAATGACAGCCAATAGACTTTTCAAAGGCACCATTCTGCTCATAGCTGGTGCTTTGGTTCTGTCCACACAGAACATTTCAGCCGCTAAAAAGGTCCAGGAAGGCCAGCTGAAAGCCTCTCAGCGTTTTGTACACAACTACGGAGGCACCGGTAACCCCTATCTGCCCCTTTGGGAGCATGTACCCGACGGCGAACCCAAGGTATTCGAAGATCCTGATCGTCCCGGTCATTATCGCGCATATATCATAGGTTCACATGACGTAAGCGCTAACCGTTACTGCGGTCCCGATATCCGTATATGGTCAGCTCCTATCGAGAATCTGAACGAGTGGCGTGATGACGGCCCCGTATTCACATATCAGGCAGCCAACGGACGTTGGGATGTAATGTATGCTCCAGACCTGGTCGAGGTTATCGAGAAGGATGCCAAGGGTAAGGACAAAAAAGTATATTATCTGTATCCCCACAGCCGTGGTCCCCGTCGTGAGGCAATGGTCTGCAAGGGCGATCGTCCCGATGGTCCCTTCACTCCCCTGAACCTTGATGAGAATGAGGCCGCAATATCAGGTAGCTGCATTGGCTTTGATCCTTCTGTATTCATTGAGAAGATAACCGATAAGGATGACCCCGACTACGCAAAGGGCTTCCGCGCTTACGGTTACTGGGGCTTCCAGCACTCAACAGGCGCTCAGCTTGACCAGGAGACCATGTACTCTGTACGTCCCGGCACCACTCCGGTTGATCCCCTGCTCCCCGCCAGCTCAAGCTACGGACGCGTTCGTGACCGTCAGGGAACAGTTTATACCGCTCTCGCAGAGGGCCAGGATCCAGGCGAATTCAACTTCTTCGAGGCTTCATCAATCCGTCAGGTCGGTAACAAATACGTGATGATATTCTCAGGTTACTCAGGTCCTGACTACGGTCTGAGTTCAACCAACTCCGCTCTGCGTTACTGCTATGCAGACTCTCCTCTGGGTCCCTGGAAGAGCGGTGGTGTAGCTGTTGATTCACGTGGCGTCACACTGAATGAGGATGGTACAAAGCTCATGACCAGCAACTTCGCACACAATACTCACGGAAGCATCCAGCAGATCGGCGACCAGTGGTACATATTCTACCATCGTCCTCCCAGAGGCAACGGTAATGCCCGTCAGGCAATGGTTGCTCCTATCAAGATTGAGTGGGATGAGAAACCCGTTTCAGAAGGCGGTACAGTTAAAATCCATGGATATGATCCCTATGCTCCCGATGAGATTTGGGAGGCTAAGGCTTCAAACGGTGACTGCTACAGCGGTGCCGAGGTTACATCCGAAGGTTTCAACATCTATGGTCTACCCCCTTACGCATATTATTCAGCAGGTTATGCTTGCGTATTCATGAACAAGAATGGCGGTCAGAACCGCAACTCACTTCAGGATAACTGGGATATCTGGAACAACGAGCAGATATGCAATGTTGACGCAGGTGATATCATCGGCTACAAATACTTCGGTCTGGGCGGTCTCAAGAAGGACAGCAAGGGTATAGAGGCATTCGATGGCACCACATCAAAGCAGCACTCATCATTCAACGTATGGTTCAAGCGTACAGCCGGTGAAGGCGGTATCAACATCAAGGTTATGATGGACGGCCCCTGGAAGAATGATGTTTGGAACGGTAAGGAGATCGGTAAGATCAAGATTCCTGCCAACTCACAGGTTGACAAGCTTGAGAAATATACTATTGACGTATCAGAGTTCGTTGATGATGTCGAGGGCAAGCATGCCATCTATCTGGTATTCGATGCTGCCATCGACGGAGCTATCGGCCAGTTCTACGGATGCGGATTCAACAACAAGACCACATCACTCAAGCGCCCCGTACCTCCCACCCTTAACGTAACTATCGGTGGCAAGGCAATCGAGCTTCCCGCTGAGCCCGTTCACTCAAATGACAACAACGGTTACACCGACAACACTCATTACGAGATGGACTACAAGCTGGAGCCCGGCCAGAAGTCAAAAGTTGCTGTAGAGTGCCTCTGGTCAACCATGCAGTTCTGGGTAGAGCAGATCAAGGGTGATGAAGGCACCGCCGTCATCACTGCCGAGTACCTCTTCCCCGGTACCACCAGCAAGCAAACCAAGGTCTACAAGATCAACATCAGCAAGTAAAAAAACTGGATAAGTAAAAAGAGGCAGCCGATATGGTTGCCTCTTTTTGTTTTGTTCGATTGCATAAATATATTTTGGAGACTTGTATAATAATAGGAATATCAGTATCTTCGCATGCATAATTATTAACCCTTTTCCTATTATGAAAAAGATATTTGTTTTGTTTTTAGGACTAGTTACTACCCTGTGCGCTTCGGCACAAGTCACTCTCGAAGGTGATGGTCTTTACCTTATTCCTGACAAAGACAATTACAAAGGTTACCATAAACCAGAACAAACTTCCTTCTATCTGGAATATGGCGAGACTTATTATTTCCAAGTGGATAGTGATTACTATGTCACTGTAACAGGCGTAGAAACGCCTGATCTCAAGATAGCTCAGGTAGGAAACAGTGTATATCTTTTCTATGACTGGGACGGTTTGCTCAAGAAGTACAATATGAATCAGACCTCCGAATTCCTATTGCCCGGCTGCAATTCATTCAAAATGGCTTCTGGCATATATTCAGTTGAACCGCTTGACCCCGAATCGGTAGGTGATGCAGGTGATCTGAATTTCGGTTACATGGGATCTATTGAAGATTTCTGCGGCTACTATAACGATATAAGCGTTCAAATCAGATATACCACAAAAAAGCGTGTCCAGAAATCAAGCACAACATATTCAAGCGGCCCATGGGTATTCACAGCGCGCAGTAGAACATATTATGAGACCGTAACGAATCACGAATATTATATGCCGTCAGCAAAATTGGCCAAAGTATTGGGTTACGATGAAAACTGTTATGCGTTTTATATAGATCACTCCTGGAGTTCGGATGACCAGATGTCTGTCTATATAGGCAATACAGCATATAAGGTGGATTGGGCCAGTGCCACAAATGGATGGGTAAATTATGGAAGCAGTATGGGCTCATATAGCACATCACCTGTACCCACCCACTCAGGTAATGTTATTATTGTCATCTACGATTCTTCAACTCTGAAATATCACATGACTACTATCTCTTATAACGGTTCTATAGGTGATTACATCACTTTAGTACCACCTATAAGTGCGCCAAAGGCATCATCAGACCAGACCTACTCCATATCCGGAATCCCCGGAGCCCAGGAAGGCCTACTGATTAAAGATGGTAAGAAGATGTACATCAAATAATTAAGAAGGCTCTCCTTCTTTCATAAAATAAAGGGCCGCGTTCAGCGACCCTTTATTTTTGCGGAAGAAGAGGGATTCGAACCCCCGGACCCGTGAAGGTCAACGGTTTTCAAGACCGCCGCATTCGACCACTCTGCCATCCTTCCAAACCCGTCACGGATTTCTCTCCGTTAGAGCGGTGCAAAGGTGGATATTTTTTTTGGAAACAGCAAGTAGTATCCAACTTTTTTGATTTCTTTTGCAGAAAATATCCCTATAAAATGGAGAAAAGCAAAGTTATTGACTTTATACGGCAAAGAGTGCTTCAGAGATTTACTTTGGGCGACGATGCTGCTACGCAGGCCGAGGTGAACTCTAACATACACAAAGGTATTATGATTCGCGGCACCAATCTTTGGGTGCTGATTTTCGCCATATTCATTGCCTCGCTTGGACTGAATACCAACTCCACGGCCGTGATTATCGGCGCCATGCTTATATCCCCGCTCATGGGACCTATCATCGGCATGGGATACTCCATGGGTGTGTATGATTTCAACCTGCTCAAGGAATCATTTCGTAATTTCCTGTTTATGGTCGTAATAAGTTTGATTACATCGGCCATATTCTTTACCCTCCCGCTTATCACTACCACTCAAAGTGAGTTACTGGCACGCACACAGCCTACAACGTATGATATTCTGATTGCGCTGTTCGGCGGTCTGGCCGGCATGGTTGCCCAGACACGTAAAGAGCGCAGCGGAACGGTAATTCCGGGTGTAGCTATCGCTACGGCCCTGATGCCCCCACTCTGCACCGTAGGCTACGGACTGGCCACGTTCCAGTTCCGTTTCATGCTTGGTGCACTGTATCTGTTCACCATTAACTCAATATTCATTGCTCTGGCATCGTTCATCGTAACCAGAGTCATGAATTACAAGATGATCGGTGAGTTGGAACCGGCCAAAATCAAGAGACTCAAGAACGCAATGATTGCCATAATAATAATCGTTACGCTGCCCAGTATACTGATAGCTTTTTCTATTATTCAACGTTCATCGTTCGAAGCCAACTACAAGAAATTTGTAAGTGAGGCTTTCAATTATGACAACACATTCGTGGTTGAATCTTCGGCCGAATATAATCAAAACCCCAAGAAACAGTCTGTAATTGAGGTGCGCCTGTTCGGCGAGTCGCTATCGGACAACGTGATCAACAACATACGCGGCCAGATGTCAAGCGTTTATCACCTGCCCAAGGTTGACTTGGTAGTACGTCAATCAAGCCAGGAGGACGGCGGAATTGCCATCACAGCACTTCAAAGCAACTACACGCAGATGCTCAACGAGAAGAACCTGCAGATCTCTCGCCTGCAAGAACAGCTATCATCCATACGTACGGCCGATACCCTTGCCGTCAGCAGCATGACGCGCGAGCTTGGCATATTCGTGCCTGATATCAGCGATATGTCCATGCAGCGCCATATATCATATGATATCAACGGTACTGCAACTGACACATCATACATATGCATACTGTCGTTCCACGAAGGAACGGAGCCCGATATCGACCTAATAAAGCACTGGCTTACAAACCGTACCGGTGCAAGCAACATTCAGATCCTTGTAAAATAAGATGATATACCCTGACAACTTTGAACAGAAAACCGGTTTTGACCAAATCCGCACGATGCTGGCCGACCGCTGCATCTGCCCGCTTGGAGTCCAACTTGTCGATGAGATGCAGTTCCAGGCCGATTTCCAGCCTGTGGAGAAGGCACTGGACCAGACCATGGAGTTTGTCAGGATACTCACCGAAGGCAAATCATTCCCCGACCAGAACTACCATGACCTCCGCGAGGCCCTCTCACGCATCAAGGTAGTAGGTACATGGATGGATGAAGCTGAGCTTTTGGGCCTCTGGCGTTCACTCGAAACTATAAGTGGGATTGTGGATTTCCTTAACAAAGAGGAGAATCAGGGACTTTATCCCAACCTCTCGGAACTGGCAGCCAGTGTAGCCGTATTTCCAACTATCACGCAGGGAATCAGCCGCATACTCACCAAATTCGGCAAGCTCAAGGACAACGCGTCACCTGAGCTCTACCGTATCCGCATGGATCTGACCAACACGTCGTTCAGCATATCACGTATCTTGAACGGCATTCTCAAACAAGCCCAGACCGATGGTCTGGTTGATAAGGATGCTGCTCCCACCATGCGTGACGGCCGATTAGTACTGCCTGTTGCACCCGGTCTTAAACGTAAAATACGCGGTATAGTTCATGATGAGTCCGCATCGGGCAAGACCGTATTCATCGAACCCGAGGAGGTGGTTGAGGCAAACAACCGTATTCGCGAGCTTGAGGCCGACGAGAAACGTGAGGTAACACGCATTCTGATTGCATTCACAGACAGCATACGCCCCGAAATACCGTCCATACTTGAGTCTTACGCCTTTATGGCACAGATTGACTTTATCCGCGCCAAAGCCCGCCTGACGATAGATTTTGACGGCTGCAAGCCCATTCTGGAGCGCAAACCCATGGTTGATTGGGTACAGGCCGTGCATCCGCTGCTCAAGCAATCGCTTGCCAAGCATGAAAAGAGTGTAGTTCCGCTGGATATCGATCTGGATTCCAAGAACAGCATACTTTTGATATCTGGCCCCAACGCCGGTGGTAAGTCAGTGTGCCTCAAGACTGTAGGTCTGCTGCAGTACATGCTCCAGTGCGGAATTCCCGTACCCATGCGCCCCAACAGCCACGCCGGCATATTCAAGAGCATCTTCATTGACATAGGTGACGAGCAAAGTATCGATGATGACCTGTCAACCTACTCCAGCCACCTTCTCAATATGAAGAACATGATGAAGTATGCCGATAACCGCTCACTGATACTTATCGATGAGTTCGGAAGCGGCACGGAGCCCAACATAGGCGGAGCAATTGCAGAATCGGTTCTGATGCGCTTTAACCGCAATCACGTATTCGGCATCATAACCACACACTATCAGAACCTTAAGCACTATGCCGATGGCAACGAAGGCATCCGCAACGGCGCCATGCTCTATGACCGCCATCTGATGCAGCCGCTTTACATACTGCAGATAGGCAATCCCGGCAGCTCGTTTGCCGTCGAGATTGCACGCAAGATAGGTTTGCCAGAGGATGTGATTGAGGATGCCACGCAGATTGTAGGCCGTGATTACGTGAATGCCGACAAGTATCTGCAGGACATTGTACGTGACAAACGTTACTGGGAAAACAAACGCCAGAACGTACATCAGCTTGAGAAACAGCTTGACCAGCAGATTGAACAGCACCGTCAGGAACTTGAATCCCTGCAGAAAGAACGCAAATCAATCATTCGTGAGGCCCGCGAGAAGGCTGATCAGCTTATCCAGGACTCCAACGCCATGATTGAGAACACCATACGCACCATCAAGGAGGCCCAGGCCGATAAGGAGCTCACCCGTCTGGCACGTCAGGAACTCACTGACTTCAAGGAGACAATTGATGACCGCCAAGCCAACAGCGAGGACGAACTCAAGATACAGCGCAAGATGGAGCGTATCCGTCAGAGTCAGGAGCGCCGCGAGCAGCGCAAACGTGACAAGCTAAAGGAACGCCACGCACAGCCGGCCTCTCCCGCCCCGTCAGAGCCACTTAACATACCTGTAACATCCGGTAAGCGTCTGTTCAAGGTTGGTGATACCGTCCGTCTGGCCGGTCAGACTCAAGTTGGCGAAGTTATATCGGTCAACAAGAGTGATATAACCGTAGCATTCGGTCTCATAAAAACATCGGTCAAGGCCAACCGTCTGGAGCCCGCTGAACCCGTAAAGATGCAGGAGGTGCGTACAGCCACATATGTGAGCAAGCAAACCCACGATGACATCTATAACCGCAAGCTGGCATTCAAGCCCGATATCGACGTGCGTGGAATGCGCGGCGATGAGGCCATCCAGACCGTAATGCATTTCATTGACGATGCCACCCTGATCGGTATGAGTCGCGTGCGCATCCTGCACGGCACCGGAAACGGCATACTGCGCAACCTTATACGCCAGTACCTGCACACCGTTCCCGCCGTCAAGGACTATCACGACGAGCACATCCAGTTTGGCGGTCACGGCATCACCGTCGTCGATTTAGGCTAAAATGATACAAAAGGGGTCAGGCCCCAATTGTACTATTTTTGAAGAATATGAAAAAAATTGGTCCACACGTATCAGCCTCAGGGGGTGTTTTCAATGCTCCCATTAATGCAATGGCAGTTGGCGCGTCAGCGTTCGCGTTGTTCACAAAGAACCAGCGTCAATGGTTTAGTACGCCATTACAACAAACTGAAATTGAGAAGTTTAAGTCCGAAGTATTAAAGTCCGGGATTGAGGCGAAATATATCCTTCCGCACGACAGCTACCTGATAAATCTGGGTAGTCCCGATGCCGAAGGACTGGAGAAATCACGCGCATCATTCCTGGACGAGATGCAGCGTTGCGAGCAGCTTGGCCTAACCATGCTCAACTTCCACCCCGGCAGCCACCTCAAACAGATCACCCCCGAGGAATGCATGGACCGTATTGCTGAGAGTATAAACATTACCCTGGAAAAGACCAAAGGCGTAACAGCAGTCATTGAAAACACCGCCGGACAAGGCTCCAACATAGGATTCGCTTTCTGGCAGATAAAGCGCATAATTGACGGTGTGGCCGATAAATCACGCGTAGGAGTATGCATCGACACCTGCCACACTTATACCGCAGGTTATGACCTCAAAAACGAGTATGAACGCGTCTGGGAAGAGTTTGACAACGAAATAGGAATGAGCTATCTACGAGCCATCCACCTTAACGACAGCAAAAAGGAGCTTGGCTCACGCGTTGACCGCCACGACTCCATCGGCAAAGGCTTCCTGGGCCTGGATTTCTTCAAGAAGATCATGCAGGACCCGAACCTAAACGACATCCCCTTCATTCTGGAAACCCCCGACGAAACCCTCTGGCCTGCTGAAATCCAATTGCTTCACTCCCTAGAGTGAGTGCCAGAATCGTCCCTAATGTCACCCTTTCGATTCTTCGGCTTCAAGCTGACGGATATACTCGGTCGGACTTACGCCATAGTACTGCTTGAACGTGGTCGAGAAGTGTGTTTGTGATGCAAAACCGACGCTGTAAGCAATCTGAGACACATTTACGCGCTTCTCCTTGAGCAGCTTCATGGCCTGCTGCATACGTATGTTCTGCATGAATCGGGCGGCCGAGAATCCTGTCAGTTCCTTAAGCTTGCGATGCAGCTGCGTGCGGCTCATACCAACCTCCTCGACCATCTGCGTAATATTGAACTCGCTGTTCGAAATATTCTGGTTCACAATCTCCATAACACGCTTCATGAACTGTTCGTCACTAGACTCGAACTGAACGGCGGCAACCTTCTCGCTCTGCTCCTGTTGTCCGGAATACTTGCCCTTTACAATCAGTCGGTTGCTTATCAGATTTGACATAAGTGATTTAAGCTCGCTCATATAGAACGGCTTTGGCAGATAACTGTCGGCACCTGTATCCAAACCCAGCATACGGTCTTGGAGTTTGTTTTTGCCCGACAGCATAATCACCGGAATATGACTCACCAGAGAATTGCCCTTCAAGGCCTTAACAAGCTGAATTCCATCCATCTCGGGCATCACCACATCTGTTATAATCAGGTCAGGCAATTGCGATACGGCATATTTCAGTCCCTCTTTACCGTTACGGGCTGTAATGATCTTATAACTGTGTTTGAGACTGTCTGACAGATAATCCAGCATCGAATCGTCATCATCCACGACAAGGACTTTAATATTACCCTGCAGACGGTTATTATCCTCAGGTTCGTCATAATCTATGCTGGCGCGGTTGCGCTCCAGCTGCGGACGTGCAATCTGGTCCGAATCAACAATATCCTCGGGATTGATATGATTGTTACCAAGCGGCAGACGGAACGAGAACACGCTACCAGTCTGACCGTCCGTACGGTTCCCGGCCTTAATCGTACCATGATGCATACGCACAAGCATCTGGCTGTAATTCAGTCCTATACCCATACCCATAGTAACTGACGTCACCTTGTTATCGGCCCTGTAGAAACGCTGGAAAATGCGTTCAATATCATCCTTATCCAAACCTATACCGGTGTCTGATATTGAAACCTCGACATAGTTGTGGAGCGGACCTTTTTCACTGTCATCGGTCCCTACCTCAACATTTATCTCAATCTTACCGTCATCGTTGGTGTATTTGAATGCATTTGAGAGAAGGTTCATCATCACCTTGTCAATGCTGTCACGGTCAATCCACACCGTCTGCTCGGCCATTGGATGGTTGAAGTTGAATTCAATGTTGCGTTTTTCGGCTGTCTGGGTATAAAGCTCGAACGGGCCCATCAGGAAGTTGATCAGGTCAGTCTCGGCAAAATGGAGCTGCATCTGTCCCTCATCAAACTTACGCATATCCAACAGCTGATTAATGAGTGACAGGATACGGGTCGAACTCTTGTGCATCTGACGTAGGCTGGATTGGACATCGGCCGGAATGGTATCATTCTGAAGCATATCCTCAAGCGGCGAAATCACCATCGTCATAGGCGCGCAAATCTCATGCGCCACATTAATGAACGACTGGAACTTGGCTTCATCCATCTCCCTCTCACGAGTCCTACGACGTGACCTGAAAATTACAACCACAAACACAAGCATCAACATCAAATACGTAAATATGGCCACCGATGTGGCATACCACGGCGCTTCAATCTTGATGGTGTAAGTCTTCGGTATCGAAACTATATCATTAAGTCTTGCTCTAACCGACAGCGTGTACCGGCCATATCCCAGCTTAGTAAAACTGAAACGGTTTACACCCGCAGGGTTACTCACCCATTCATTGCCTCCCGGACTCATGGAGTACTCGTAAATAAGGCTCATCTCATCACCGTAATTCAACGTACTGAACTCGAGGGTAAAAGAATTGTCCTTATATGCCAATCGGAATTGGTCTGAAACACTAAGCGGTTTCTCGGAAATCCTCTTGCCTCCCGATGTGGACTCTGACGTAATCTGTTCACCATTCAGGTAAAAACCAGTCATTACGACCTGATTAACCCTTGACTCTGTGGTAATTATGTATGGCCAGAACGCAGTTATACCCTCATTGCTGGCAAAATAGATTCTGTCATCTATCTCAGAGAAAGCCGATACCCTGTTGAACGCCTTCTCTTCGGTATAGAAACGGCTTACTTCAAAATCGTCAGGATTTATACGGTTCAGTCCACTGGGAGTCGAGACCCATATATAACCGTCAGCATCCTTGACCATGCCGCGTATATCATTGTTAGACAGACCTTTTGCGGTATTCAAGAGGCTAGTCTCACCATTCTGGGTATTATAAACCACCACACCTTTGGTAGTTCCGAACCATATTATTCCCTCTCTCTCCTCCAGAATGCATGTACATCCCGATGTTCCGATTGCTGCCGTAAGCTTATTATTGTCAACAAATGTGCTGTGATCGATATCAAAACAGTCAGCACCGTTATCATGTCCTATCCAAAGCCTGTTCCAACTGTCAACCACCATAATATGTATCCAGTCGCTTGATATTGACCTGCCATTGCGACTGCTCTTGGCAAAATCGCTGTATAGCTCACTTTTCATGTCACCCGGATTGAACCGGCTGAATCCGTTTCCTAGCTCTGAATAGTAAATACGCCCCTGATTATCCTCTGCAATTGATGAAACATTGGAATACTCATTGGTCACTACAGTCTTGAATGTTACTGCATTCTCATCAAACAGAGCAAGTCCGCCGTTGGGAAAACCTGCCCAGATCCTGTTACGGCTGTCCCGGAACAGACAGCTTATATACGGTGAATCCTTACCGTCCTTAAGCACAATTCCGTCACTTGACAGGCAGGTAAGTCCATTGTTGTTGTATCCCACCCAAAGGCGGCCTTGGGCATCAGTAACCATAGCTGTCACTGTTCCGGAAACATCCTCCTCGTAATCCGAGAATTTCCAATAATCAATATCATTACGGTCACGTTTCACCAGAATCAGGTCCGACAGGAAGCAACCTATCCAGCGATTCCCGGCACGGTCCAGATACATTGCACTCACATCAAGCTTTTCAAGACTGCGGTCTGACGGTTTCAGCTCCACCTGTTCAAGTTTCATGTCATCTGTCAATGCCAACAACCCCTTGCCTCGCAGTGATATCTTAAGTCCTTCCCTGTCCATGAAGGAATGGGTTATCTCCCATATTCCCTCTTCAGGGGTAAGCCGCTCCAGTGTATGGCGGGTTTGATTCCACATAAAAACATGGTTGCTGGTTGAGATATAAACATTTCCCTCATCATCACAGTTTATGCCGTTGACATCACGGTCAATCATATCCCTGCGAAACTCTGATACCTTATCAGTCTTTGGATCATACAAAAGAACGCCAAGAGGGGTTCCCAGCCATACTGTTCCTTCCTGATCCTCCATTATAGTCCTGAAAATACCCTGTAAGGATAAGGATGACGTGTTGATGCTTACCACACTGTTCAACTCTTTGGGATCGTGCGGATCAACCCAGTAAATACCTGTACCCTGAGCGGCAATCCAGATACGGCCGTCTTTGAATTGAGTGATCTTTTGAATATATGGTGACCTGCTACCGGGAATGGGAACAGAATGAAAAGACTTTTCACTCGGATTAAGATACTGCAGACCACGATTTGTACCGATCCATAATGTTCCATCCTTGTCAGTATAGAGACAACGGATGTAGTTACTCATTAATGAAAGCGAATCATTGTCATCATGGAAAAACTGACGGAAATTGTATCCGTCATAACGGTTAAGTCCGTTTTCGGTTCCAATCCAGATGAAACCAGACATATCCTCACAAATAGCCTGAAACTTATTGTCCGAAAGCTGACCGAATGAATACCTGTATGTTCTCTGGGCATTCACAGGCAAAAGGAATAATCCTGCAAGCAATACAATTATTGGTTTACGAATCAGGGACATAATACGATACTTATGAATTTGTTTCCGTAAAGATATATTATAATTCACATATGTTCCAAGTATTCAAACAATAATGGAACAAATCTTAATGCATGGAACACAAAAAACGCGTACCTTTACCAATCAGAAAAAGAAACAACTGATCAAATAATTAAAGTATGAAACTAAGAATCTTTTTACTGACCGCCGTCATTGCGGTTGTAGCTTGGACACCGGCCAATGCCGGTAAACACTGGGTAGCGACATGGGCAACCGCCGAGCAGGTTGTTGAACCCCACAATTGCCCTCCTGCCCCGGGTCTCGGAAACAACTCGATACGCCAGATTGTCCAGACATCCATCAGCGGCAAGGTAGCAAGAGTAAAATTCTCCAATGAATTCAGCCAGGGCCCCGTTACTATAAATGCCGCAGAGATAGCACAGGCTGCCACAGCAGGTGCCAGCAGTGATATCGTAGCCGGAACAGAAGTCAGCCTTACTTTTAACGGCAGCAAATCAGTAACCATTCAGCCGGGTGAACTTGTAACTTCCGATCCGGTAAAGTTCCCCATGTCGAACCGTCAGAATGTGGCTATCACCATGCATCTGGGCGAGGCATCATCGACCAGTGTAACCGGTCATCCGGGCTCACGTACCGATTCATATATAATTGAAGGTCAGGGATCTGACTTCAGCAATGCAGTCAAAACAGCTCACTGGTACATCATCAACGCCATAGAGATACAGGCCGAAAAGAAAGCCCGTGCCATCGTTGTGCTGGGCAACTCCATTACTGATGGCCGCGGCTCAACCACGAACGAGCAGAACCGCTGGACCGACAACCTGTCACGCCGTCTGCTTGCCAACAAGAAAACCAGCCGTGTATCGGTACTCAACATGGGACTTGGAGGCAACTGCATCCTGAACGGCGGTCTGGGCCCCACCGGAAAGAGCCGCTACCCGCGTGACCTTTTCCAGCAGGAAGGCGTCAAGTACATCATCCTTTTCGAGGGTGTGAATGATCTCGGCGGCCGCGGCGATGCCATTTCAAAGGCGACCCAGATTGAGGAGGTTTACAAACAGATAATCAATGAGGCTCACGAGCGTGGAATAAAGGTATACGGTGCTCCCGTAATGCAGTTCAAGGGAAACAATTATTACAGCGAGAACCATGAGGCCGGCCGTCAGCAACTCAACCAGTGGATCCGTTCAAGCGGTTACTTTGACGGTGTAATAGATTTCGATGCAGCAATGGGCAATCCCGATGACCCTGCACAGCTCAATCCCAAATACCTCTTTGAGAATGACTATCTGCATCCCAACGCCGAAGGATACGTGCAGATGGGTAACTGCATCGACCTGAAGCTCTTCGAGAAATAGTACCAAAGGGGTCAGACCCCAATGGCACACTTTTTCAAAAATGATACAATTGGGGTCAGACTCCTTTTGTATCATTTTCTTTGTGTTTCCCGATTTAACATTCTGCGATTCCAGTAATAATTCTATATGAATTATCACAATGTTATGAAAGCAAGAAGAACAATCTCAACGATTTCTGTATTATTCTTTACAATTACCTGTTTTGCACAGTTTCCGGGAGGAGGATTCCCGGGCGGAGGTGGTTTCCCCGGTGGTGGAGGAGGTTTCCAGGGAGGTGGATTCCCCGGAGGTTTCGGAGGACGTTTCCCCTTTGACCCTCAGGAACAGGGAGGACAGATGCCCGGCGGTTTCCCCGGTGGCGGAGGTGGCTTCGGCGGCGGATTCGGAATGAATGCCGAGTATAATCCTTCATCGGTACCAAACAATGTGGAGTTTACATCCTCAAACCTGCCCATCGTAATCATAGATACTGACAACAAGACACTGACCAACAGGCAGAAATCCGTTGCCAGCATGAAAATCATTGACAACGGCTCCAAGCGCAACAAACTCACTGACATACCCAACGGATATGACGGCAACATAAAGATCAAGCTGCGTGGAAATTCATCCTTGTTCTTTGACCAGAAACGTTTTACGTTTGAAACCGTAACCCCCGAAGGCAAAGCCAACAAAGTTGAACTGCTGGGCATGCCGGCCGATAATGACTGGGTATTGCTGGCTCCTTTCAACGACATATCGATGATGCGTGACCCCTTTGCCTTCGACCTATGGAACGAAATGGGCCACTGGGCACCGCGCAACCGTTACTGCGAGGTTGTCATGAACGGCCACTATATAGGCGTGTACATTCTGTGCGAGAAGATCAAACGCGCCGATGACCGCTTGAGCATAGCCAAACTCACCAAATCCGATACAACCGGTATCGACCTGACTGGCGGTTACATAGTTCGCATCGATCCGCCCGATGAAGGCGAGAAATCATTCCAGTCCGATGTTCCCGGCATCATTACAACCGGTGGCATGGGAGGCTTCGGAGGTGGCATGGGAGGCTTTGGCGGCGGATTCGGAGGTGGATTCGGAGGCCGTGCTACAGTAACATGGAGCTACTTCTATCCTAAATCCGACAAGCTCACTCCCGAGCAGGAAGAGTATATCAGCAACTACATCAAAACCACAGAGAAGGTAATCCAAAGTGATTATTTCGCAGATCCGGAGAAGGGTTATGCCAAATACATTGACGTAGAATCATTCGTTGATTACATCATCCATACAGAACTCAGCCTGAATGCCGATGGACTCAAACGCAGCACCTATTTCTACAAAACCAAGCAGAACCCCGACGGCACAGGTGGAAAGCTGCACGCCGGAACTGTTTGGGACTACAATCTGGCATACGGAAACTGCAACTTTGCCAACGGTAACAACATAGAGGCCTGGATTTATGAGGGTGGCGAGACCAACCCCACCCCGGCCATGTTCAAACGTCTCATGGAGGATCCGGCATTCGTAGCAAAGGTAAAAGCCCGTTGGAAAGAACTCCGTAAAGGCGTTTTGAGCATCAACAATATCAACAAATACATCGATGAGCATGCAGCCCAACTGGCCGAGGCCAAGGACCGTCAGTTTGCGCAATACACCAATTTACTGGTTCCGGAATCAAGGAATCAGAACCAGGGCAGCCGTAACGGTGGCTTTGGAGGAGGATTCGGTGGTCCCGGAATGGGAGGCTTTGGCGGCGGCATGGGTGGCTTCGGTGGAGGCTTTGGCGGTGGCGATGCCGTAGGAATGTTTGCCGCATACCGTGTATCGAGCTATGAAGAAGAAATCACAATCCTCAAGAAATTCTTTGCCGACCGCATAGCATTCCTTGACAAAAACTGGAAGTGATTAAACCTTTTGCCCTATTTGGAGTCACAATATAAATCCTTTGATTTATAACCGCCATGCCAAATATGCTTAAGAAACTCCTGACACTTCTGTTTGTCGTCATGTTGTCAATCGCTGCAGCTGCCCAACCCGGTGGCGGTGGTGGCTTCGGTGGCGGCGGTGGCTTCGGTGGAGGCGGAGGCTTCGGCGGCGGAGGCGGTGCCCGAGGAGGAGGCGGAGGCTTCCAAGGCGGAGGTGGAAACTTTCAGGGAGGCGGCGGCCGAGGCGGATTCGGTGGCGGCGGCTGGGGAGGTTTTGCAACCATCAATGACAGCACCGAAATAGAAAGACTCAGCGGAAGCCTCACATTTGTCGAAGGTCGCGGCGCCGGTAACGCCATCCGCGAAGATGACCTTAAGCAACTATTGGACTCCGTGCAGTTCCAAAGATATCTGACCGCTCAAAGAAAGTTCATAAAGGGCGACAATATGGAGAGTGTAGGTGTAATTCTCGGTATTCCCACTGCAATTCTTACATTGATTGCCGTAACCCGTTATACCGATGAGAATCCTGATCTGTCCAAAAAACTGTACATAATATCCGGAGCATTGGCCGTACCCACCATTACCTTCTACACAATGGGTAGGATCAAGAAAGGTAATGCCAAAAAAGCTCTAAACTCCATTGCAAATGAGTACAATGAGAATCTCATTTACAAACGAGCGGCCCGCCTACTCCAGTTCGAATTTGAACCCACAGTATTCCTGGACAGGCAAAACGACGCCTCCTTCGGCGCCACGATCAACTTAAGCTTCTAATAAAAAAGCCTCGCCAATCGGCGAGGCTTTTTTATTTATTCACGTACATATGGTGACTCAGGCATGAACAGGTAGCTCTTGATATAGCCGCCTGCATCTATTACAACCTTTTCAAAAACAGTACCCGGCTCAATCGGACGGATAGTCAGTGTATGCTCGCCCTTGGCAGCCTTGCCCAGCTGTACACGGTCATCCTTTACGCGTGTAGCAACTGTGGGATAATATACTGAGTATATGTTGCGCTGATCCTCATTCAGACGCTCGTTGAAAACAACCTCAACCTCCTGGCCGCCGTCCAGGCTAACCATATAGCGATGTCCCTCAAGACGGTAGAATGTAAGAGTTGCATTAACTGCTATTACGGCCGATAAATCCTCAACATCATCCGTCAGATTGAACTTGTAGGTCATGCTGGCTCCATCGGTAGGCTGGCTGTACGGCATCAGAGCCACGCCTGAAAGTGTACGGCCCATGAAAGGAATGGTTGTCCACTGAGCAGTTCCTGCAGTCACAGGAGCCTGACTGTAGAAATGCTCGGCCTCCATTGCCACAACACCGTTTTTCTGGGTGAATACAAAACCTCCTGCCTTCTCTCCTATCTCAACGCGACTTACGCGTGGCTGTGTATCGGCACGGAAATTATCGTTCCATGATGTATAGCCGATATGCTTCTGAATCATCATGCCGTTCCACTTGCCGCCTGCCATCTCCTTGTTGTAATATGCGCACAGCTCGGCATCACGCTTGAAATCCTGCTCACAACGCTCTGCCCAGTAATTTGCGGCAGGATCGTTGTTGCGGGCCAGCTTCTGGTTCATGGCCTGGCTGTAATACATATCGTAGATATTGCCCATAGCCTGTACGGGGAACAGGATTATCTGCTGATAAGCGTCACGATACTCAGGCTTAAGCTTGAGATACTGACGCAGAGCCTCAGCCTCAAGACGTGCGTAATCATCGCAAACCTGCTCAAACTCACCGGTCTCAAGTGTGTAGTACTGGCGTGCATCAAGCATCTCGGCGCTTATGCGGCCGTTGTACTTGCAGCAAAGATTAAGTATGCGTGCAGCCTCCTGAGCCTCCTCCTCACCGAAGAACTCCTTGCAGAACTCATAAGTATGGTCCAGCAGGTTGTCAACTGTGAATGATGTTGGGTTCCAGGCCATATCCAGGAACAGGGTGATAGGATACTCCATCGGCTTAAGGTCACCAACGTTGAGCACCCAGATCTTGTCAACTCCGTAGTCATATGTAAGCTGCATCTGCTCCCAAAGGTGCTGTATCGGAGTGATGTTGAGCCACTTTGAGTTACGCGGTGCACCTACATAGTCAACGTGATAGTACATACCCCAGCCGCCTTTACGCTTGCGCTCCTGCTCATTGGGCAGACGGCGAATGTCACCCCAGTTGTCATCGGACAACAGGATAATCACATCGTCAGGCACGCGCAGGCCCTTATTATAATATGTCTGAACCTCCTTGTAAAGTGCCCAAACCTGCGGACGCTGCTCGGCGGGCTTACCGGTAACCTCCTTTATAATCTGACGCTGGTCAGCGAACAGACCCTCAAGCATTTTCATATTGTCCTCGTCGCTACCACGCAGCTCGGCATCACCGTCACCGCGCATACCGATTGTTATCAGGTCCTCGGTATCCTTGGCGCGCTCCATTCCCTCACGGAAGAAACGCTGAAGTTCATCCTTATTGGTGGTATAATCCCACTGACCGCCATAAGCACGCGGGTTACGGGCCCACTCCTGATGGTTACGGGCCATAGGCTCATGATGGCTGGTTCCCATGATAATACCCATCTCATTGGCAGTCTTTGAATTCTCAGGATCATCGGCATAGAAAGCCCAATCCCACATAGCAGGCCACATAAAGTTACCACGCAGACGCAGTATCAGTTCAAAACAGCAAGCGTAAAACTCATGTCCGCCACGCTGTGTGCCGAACGTATTTGCCACCCATGTAGTAAGGCAGGGAGCCTCGTCGTTCAGGAAAATGCCGCGATAGGTCACTGCAGGCTCACCTGCGGTATATGTACCCTTGGCCAATGATATGTTATCCTGATGCTCAATTGGAACGTCAGACCAGTAATACCAAGGCGATACGCCAATCTGCTCGGACAGCTCATAAATACCGTAAATGGTACCACGCATATCGCTTCCGGCAATTACCAGAGCCTCATCAATACCCTTCAACGGGCTTTCCACAACGGTCATGATATACTTCTCACGCTTGCCCTGCAAATCCTTCTTGTTGATCTTCTTGGCTTTGATTATCTGTGCAATATACTTGCTGTCAATGGTTCCCACAATCACGGGCTTACCCTGCCCCGGCTCATAAATCACCTGAGCTTCATTCCCCGAAACAGCCAGGAAGTCCTTCTGCAACGCCTTCAGAGCAATCTGCACGCCGCTCTTATCGGCCTCATCGGCCAGAATCTGCACGGGCTTACCGTTCTCTATCAATGTAAACCTGTCATCCGATAACTCATTGAATGAAATGCCTTTGTTGTCGGCAGCAAGGGCCGATACACACGACAGCGCAAACACGCCAAGAACCATTAAGATCTTTCTCATATACTATATTTGGTTAATATTGTTGGTCTTTCTGACAAAGGTAATATTTTGTTTTGGCAAAAGCAGTATTAATTCCTTATTGATTATATTTGTAAGTAATTCGTTCACGCATTGTTATATGAAAACAAGAATTATCCTTCTGTTTCTGGCTTTAATCCATATTACAGGCATGATGGCTGGTGATATAACAGAAAAAAACGGTATTCGCTATTTCGTCGACGGCAGCGCCAAAGTTCTTCCTCTTGAGGGTGTAAACAACAAGTACGAGGGAGATATTGTAATTCCATACAGCATTACTTTTGATGATCATGAATACATAGTAACGGCTATAGGAGAAGAGGCTTTTTCCGGATGCACTGATTTGACGTCAATAACACTCCCTGAAGGACTGGAACGAATAGAATATATGGCTTTTTACGGTTGTACCGGATTAACTTCTATAACTATTCCGGAAGGTGTAACAGAAATCAAGGCCTGTGCATTCCGGAACTGTATCGGATTATCATCATTAACCATACCAACCGGAGTTGTCACTATTTGGACTGATGCATTCGAAGGTTGTACAGGACTTCAATCTGTGATAATACCTGAAACCGTAACAAAAATCTATTCTAATGTCTTCAAAGGCTGTAGCGGATTGGGGTCAATAACTGTCCATCCTGACAACCCCGCATATGACAGTCGTAACGGTTGTAATGCACTGATAGAAACTGCCACAAATACACTGATATCAGGATGTAAGAATACTGTCATCCCTAAAACTGTTACAGGCATTGGAAAACAATCTTTTTTCAACTGTATAGATCTGACTTCAATAATCATATCAGACAACATCACAAGTATTGCCAATGATGCATTTGAAGGCTGTTCCAATCTTGATACCCTATGCTGGGGTGCCCAGAATGTTTCTCCATTTGAGTTTAAAATACCTATCATTTCTTCATTGAAGCATGTTATAATAGAAGATGGCATTACAACGATACCTAACAGAGCTTTTGAGGGGTGTAATAATATCAAATCAATTAAAATACCTTCCAGCGTACGGATTATTGAATCAAGTGCTTTCGCCTGTTGTACAAATCTGAAAAGGCTGATAATCCCGGAAGGCGTTACAACTATTGGACAGGATGCTTTTGGCAGTTGTGACAGCCTGAAAACCTTATCCGTGCCAAATAGCGTAACAATCTTAACTAATGCATTTAGAGGAAGCGATAATATTGATACACTATATTGGAACACCAATCTGTCTCCTGCTTCGATTGTAAATGAAAAGCTGAGATTTGCATCACTTGGCAATAGTGTGACTGCCATCCCTGATCAGGCATTTATAGAGTGCTTGGGGCTCTCCAAAATAACACTCCCTGACGGTTTGACCAGAATCGGTGATCAAGCATTTTATCAATGCGGTAATCTGACTTCATTCAGAATTCCAGATACCGTCACAGAGATTGGTGAATATGCATTAGCCAATTGCAGAAAACTTTCCTCCCTTATTATCCCCAATAGTGTAACTAACATAGGTTCCGGTGCTTTTGCCGGATGCAACGGATTGACAAACACCATGGTAATACCCAAAAGCGTAAAAGAAATGGGAGAATCGGTATTCTATGGTTGTAACGGTATAGATTCACTCTTTTGGTACTCTCAGGCATCGCCCTATTGGTTTGAGAATTCCAACCTTAAATATCTATATATCGGAGAGGGTCCCGAAAGCATAAACAAAGATGCATTCAAGGATTGCACTAAACTCACTAATGTTACAATCCCATCCAGCATTACTTCCATTGAACATGACTCATTTTATTCCTCATTTCAAGGTTGTTCAAATATTGATACTTTATATTGGAATTCCCAGTTACCTACCCGATATCTCATAGATCACTGTAATTCAAATATCAAATGTGTAATTTTGGGAGATAATGTATCCATAATACATCCCGCTTCATTTCAAAGATGCACTCGTTTGGATTCCATATCAATCCCTTCACACATTACCAGAATAGAACAGAATGCGTTTTTAGAATGCTCCTGTTTAACTGCCATGAACATCCCCGATGGAGTAAAAATCATCGGTTCCGGTGCATTCAGCTTGTGCGTCAACATAACTTCATTAAATATCCCGAACAGTGTTGACAGTATTGGCAGACTTGCATTCTCAAGTCTTAACAGTTTGGTTTCCTTATCTGTTCCAAACAACGTGAAATTCATTGACGATGAAGCCTTTAGTTGTCCGAATCTTGAGACCCTATACTGGGATTCAGATATAACTCCACGCTGCGTTACAAGGTCGTGTTCAAATAATCTGAAACATGTATCATTAGGTAAAAATATGACTGTGATTGGACCGCATGCATTTGAGACGTGCAGTCTTCTGACTTCAATAGACCTGCCACCTCAGATTAAAGAAATTGACGATTACGCTTTTTCGGAATGTACAGGTTTGACATCAATACTGTTCCCCGACGGTCTTATCAGAATTGGAAACTATGCATTCTACGATTGTATCGGCTTTAAATCAATCAATATCCCCGAGGGTGTACAGACCATTGGCAATTGTGGATTATGTTGCAATGGATACACTACACTTTATATGCCATCAAGTGTCAAACATATAGGCAAGGCTGCATTACGTGGTCCGGTTGATACACTATACTGGAATTCCGATTTATCCCCCCATGATCTGACACGTCATTGTTTCAACGAACTGAAATATGTATCCTTAGGAGACGATGTTACCATAATTGCTGATTCTGCGTTCATGAATTGTTATTATCTCCCCGAGTTAATTATCCCGGAAGGAGTTACAACAATCGGGAAACACTTTCTGTTTGATTGTGGCATGCGATCAATTGTTCTTCCGTCAAGCATTACGAGTATTGCCGATGAAGCATTCTATCATTGCTACTTTTCAGACATATATACCCTATCCGCGATTCCTTGTACAATAACAGATCAGGTTTTTTATCCGATTATGTACACTGGTGCCACGCTCCATGTCCCGCAAGGAACTGAAGATGCCTACAGAAATGCTGAAGGATGGAAGAACTTCAATCGGATAACATCAGACCCGACACGTGTTCATGAGATATCGGATGATACAATGTCCGAACCGATTCCTGTAGGTTACTATGATTTAACCGGAAAAAAGCTTGACGTCCCACGACAAGGCATCAATATAATCCGATATAATGACGGTTCCGTCAGAAAGCTGATTATCAATTACTGAATAATCGCAACTCAAACTGGCCGCATACTGCCATACGATCGTCTTTGACAGCAAGTGCTCCCAGAATGTCCGGAATGTTTTGAATACGGTCTGTTACAGGTTGCAGATCGTTGATTGTTTGTATGCGGTTGGCAAAGGCTGTGGCATAGCTGTCAGCCAACAGAACGTCACTGCAGATTATCATCATTGCATCGGCACGGCCCAAGCTCAGTGAGGGGCCTACGGTGCCGCTTGAGGTGCATATACCCAAAGGAAAAGCCGAAGCAGGTATGTGCAGCCCTACTCTTTCGGATAATGGGGATTGACCTGCGAATACGCTGATATCCATATCGCTGAGGGCGTCTGCGTAGATATCGCCGCCATTTTCAACGATCACCTCCTTCACACCGAACTTGCCCTTTATAAAATCGGCAACTTTAAGTGCAACAGCTCCGGCTACGGCGCTCATGGGACCTATTCCGGTCTTATGGCTCACACGCGACATCTCTTTCAGGATGTCCGGAGCCTCCAGACCTGCATCGTATGGCGTCAACGCGGCCTTATACCCGGGATCCATAAGCAGATACGCATCCATCTGGCGGCGCAAATCCACCAGCATGGTATATGTATCGGCCTCCATAGACGCACGATAGGAGCCGCTGTCGACTCCTATCCATAAATCTGATTCAAGAAATTTTACGCAGAACCAGCGTCTCTCGTCGTTTGAGAAACGGCTTCGGTAGCTGCGTTCCTTGTATTCCATACTTAATCGGCAAACTCTATGTGGAAGAGTTTGAGCGGGCATGCGGTGATGCAGAGCTTGCATACCACGCACTTTTCGGGCTGGAACTTTAGCTTCCAGTCGGGAGCACCTATGGCCAAAGCCCCTGAGGGACAAGCCGATGTACATGCGCCGCAGCTTATGCACTTGCTGTCGTCAAAGCTTATCTTCTTCTCCAGCGGGCTTACATCCACACCGCTCTTCTGCATGAAATCAATTGCCTGAGCAATATGATCCGAGTCAGAATCCAACTCAAGAACCAGCTTACCGCGGCGACCGCCGTCGATATCGGCCTTGATGATGCTGACCATGATATCGTACTTCTTAATCAGCTCATAGATGAGCGGGCGACTGGCCTCGCCATCGGGGAATGATATAACTACTTTCTTTGTCATAATTAGCTGATTTACAAGTTCAAATCCTTAAGTCCCTGAAGTGACGTTCCGGTGGGCATCGGCCTAACGGGAGCGGTCAGTTCAAACTGTCCCTTCTCAATCCAATCCTTCAAAATGGCAGCAATCTTGCGAGCCTTATTCAAGCTTGAAAGCGGGGCTGTATGAATCTTCTTGCCCATGAATTCAATCTCACCTGAGCGCAGCTGCTCATAGTTGACCTTACCAATCAGGTCACCCTTGCAGCCGTAATCCTCAATGAAGGTATCTATCTGGCTGTTACGTATGCTTACGCGGTGAGCCAGGTCCTCATCCAGCAACGGAATGGGCACTCCCACTCCAACGTACATGGTAACACCATACTTCTCAAAATATGCACCACGGATAAATTCCGATGACATCTCCCTCATCTCCCCCATCAGGGCCAACGTACGGGCATTGCCCATAGGCACGCCATACTCGTTCAAAGGCTTGCTGCAATTGAACTGAGTGCCGTTCCAAACCACGTAACCCTGTGTTCCGCACAGGAAAATACGGGTTCCAAGACCTATGGTCCTGCACTCAGGATCATTCAGCAGCGGTGAAAGCTCACCCGCAGAACTATATGAGGCGTTCTTCATATGAGGCAGAAGAGTGCCCATGTAGGTATACAGAGTGCGGTCTGTGGAGTTCACAGCCACATTGTAGTTCTGATATGCGTTACGGGGATTCATCAGGATTGCCTCGTTGATGGTCTTGAGCGATATCGTCGTCTTGATATGCTTGCGGGGGTAGCAGTCAGTACCCTTACCCCAAGCCTCAAGAGTCAGCTCCTTGCCGTCAATAAGCTCCTGAATTATGTGTGCACCGCCATAGGTGGGATTCTGCGGATTGCAATCAGTTGCACCCACAAACGTATCCACAGCAGCCAGACCGCCGCTTACAGGCACGCCGTTTATCTCAATCCTCTCCATGCGGATAGGCGGATTGGCGTGACCGAAGTTCAGGAATGCACCGCTTGAGCACATGGCACCGAACGTAGCGGTTGTTACTACATCGACTTTGTCAAGAATCTCCTTGGGGGACATTGTCTTGGCCATCTCTGATACCTCCTCGGCTGTCAGGACCACCGCTTTACCCTTGCGGATCTTCTCATTAATCTCCTCGTATGATTTCGTCATCTCTGCATATTTCTTAAACGTCCACAAAGATAGTGCATTTGTCCCCATTTGCACAAGCTGGACCTTAGTTTTTGGGAGCCAACGTTTCGCTGCTATTACAAGCTCCTCCAGACCCTAAACGGCGAACTCGTCCTTATCGTCCCTACGGGCCGAACGTTCCTCGAACAAACGCCGTTTTTAACGGGATCCTCCCGGAGCTCTTCATTTAACGCTGCTTCACTGATGCTCCCCTGAACTAAGGTCCAGCTTTCACCACAAATGGGAACCTATTAACCACAATTATTTATTCGTTTACTGTCTGTTATATCAATATGCAGTACTTTTGCAGCAAAATAAAATAAGAAGATGAGTATGAAAAAGATCATAAACCCCTGGATTGGGACTAAAGGTTATAACTGTTTTGTGTGCTGCCCCACAAATCCCATCGGACTGCATCAGGAATTCTGGGAAGACGGTGACTATATCGTAACCAAGTTCAAGCCTACTCATGATTATGAGAGTTGGCAAAATACGCTGCATGGAGGCCTTCAGGCGTTGCTTATTGACGAGACCGCCGGCTGGGTGGTTTGCCGCAAGCTGCAGACCAACGGCGTAACCTCAAAGATGAACATGGAGTACCTCAAACCCGTCAGCACCCTTCTGGACGAGATAACCGTACGCGCCAAAATCACAAAAATGATGCGCAACGTGGCCTTCATTGAGGCCGAATTGATGGATTCCGATAACACCGTCCTGACCCGTGCCGAGCTTATCTACTTCTGCACCCCCAAGTTCAAGCTGGACGCCGATGCCTTCCCCGCCTCGGGCTGCAAAGTCGAGGGCGAGTAAAAAAATAGTACAAAAGGGGCCTGACCCCAATTGTACTATTTTGCTAAATTTGCAGGCAAATGGTCAAAAAACAAGTTCACACATATACGGTAAAGAGTTTTGAGTGCGACCGAAACGACACGCTCCGTCTGCTCACGCTGCTCAATCTGTTCCAGGATATAGCCGATGACAGCGCAAACAATATCGGTATCGGCTACGACTATCTGCGCACGGTTGGTAAAGCTTGGATTCTGATTTCCATGAACGTGGAGATTGACCGTATGCCTCACCTGCAGGAAGAGATTACCCTCAAAAGCTGGCCTTCTGATACCTCCGCCCTATACACCGAGCGTGAATTCGAAGTTTGGAGTGCCGATGGACAACGTATTATCCGTGCCTGCAGCCAGTGGATAGTGATTGATTTTGAATCCCGCCGCCCCGTACACCTGAAGGAATGGCTGCCTGAATATGAACCCATTCATGAAAAAGTAATTCTTGAAGGCCGATTCCCCAAGCTCCCCGCTGTAGAGCGTGACGATTACACAGAGCAGTTCCTGGTCCGTTATGATGATATAGACCGTAACAACCATGTCAACAACGCGATATACCCACTCTGGGCAAGTGAAAGCCTTGAACCCCAATATCGCATTGCCCACCTCCCTGCCCGCCTTGACATAAACTTCAAGAAAGAGGGTCTCTTTGGCGAGAAAATAAAGGTACATACACAAATGGAGGGAGACACCTCCCTCCATAGTATCATTGCTCAAGATGATGGACGCGAACTCGCCCGTGTCCGGTTCCTTTGGCGCTGAGTCACCTAATCTCCAGTTCCAGTTTGGCAACTACATTGCCTGCATCGTGAGCCAGCAAAAGCTCAATCTTGCCGGGCTCAAGAACCCAGTCATGCTTGGCCTCGTCCCAGTACTTGAGATCCTCCACGGGGATAATCAGTCCCTCGTTTACGCTCAGTCCTGCAGGAACATTGTACTTACCGAATGCCTTAAGCTCTTTATACGGCCACTCAACCTTTGAGTCAACGCGATGTACGTAAACCTGCGGAACATCAAGCTGATCATACTTGCCGTTATTCTTGAGAGTAATGCTGAACATGATATTGTCACCATCCTTATACGGCTGCTGCTCAGGAGTTTCAGTAACAATACTGAAGTCGGTATATTCAATCTCCGAATATCCCAAACCATATCCGAACGGATACATAACAGGCTTCTCCTTGGTGTCAAACCAGCGATAACCCACCAGCATATCCTCGGCGTAAAGTGCTGTACCACGTCCTGTTGCGCCCTTAAGCATCTCCTCGGCCTTGTCATCCTTCTGAACCAGCGATACAAACACATCCTGGTTTACGGGAGCATCGGTCTGCGGGAAACTGCCTGTAGCATATGCGGGGCTGTCTTCAAGCTTGATGGGATATGAGAACGGCAGACGGCCGCTGGGTGATATCTTGCCGATAAGTATGTCGGCCAATGCGTTTCCGCCCTCAGTACCGTTGAACCATGATTGAACGATTGCGGGGCTGCATGCCTGAACGCGGTTCAGATCAACCGGAGCACCGGCCACTGCAATGAACACCACTTTGGGATTAACCTTGGCAACAGCCTCCAGAACCTCCTCCTGGTTATAAGGCAGATCCATGCTGCGACGGTCACTGCCCTCGGTCTCCCACTGACGGTTATCACCACCTATGAACAGAACCAGGTCGGCTCCCTTTGCAGCCTTCACAGCCTCATCCTTGAGCTTCTGAGCCGTATTGTCAGGCTGTGCGGGAGCGACACTTGCACCGCTGCGACGGCCAAAACCGCCACCGAATCCGCCGAAGCCACCGAATCCGCGAGCCTGCTGTGAGGTATAACCCTGAGCATATACAATCTTAACCTTATCGCCTATTCTATTACGTAATCCTTCCAGCGGGGTAATCTCATACAGAGCCTTCACACCTGCACCTACACCGCCGTTTGACATCTTCTTGTCGGCATTGTCACCGATTACGGCAATAGTCTTGACTTTACTCAAATCCATCGGAAGCAGTCCGCCTTCATTCTTAAGCAGTACAATAGACTGAACTGCAACCTTATATGTAATCTCAGCATCCTCAGGCTGAGCTGTCATTACCTTATTGGCCTCTTCGGCAGGAACAGGATCAATCACCAGACGCACGCGCAGAATCTCACGTACACGCTGGTCAATAACCTTCTCCGAAACGATTCCGGCTTTTACAGAATCCAGCAGAGCCTGTCCCATATAATCCTGGCTGGGCATTTCAACGTTCAGACCGGCGTTGACCGAACCTACAGTGCTGTGCGTACCACCCCAGTCAGATATCACCATACCCTTGAATCCCCAGTCCTTACGCAGTATCTGGTCCAACAGGTTGGGATTTTCGGCACACCATGTACCGTTTATCTTGTTGTAAGCTGCCATCACGCCGAATCCGTTGGCCTCGACAACTGTTGCCTCAAACGGCGGCAGATATATCTCACGCATGGCACGCGGACTTACTATAACGTTCACGCTGCCACGGTTGGTCTCCTGATTGTTAAGTGCAAAATGCTTTACACACACAGCCACACCGTTATCCTGAACACCTTTCGTATATCCTACCGATATACGCGAACTCAAAAGCGGATCCTCACTCAGATACTCGTATGTGCGGCCTCCGGTTGGAATGCGCTGGATGTTAATTGCAGGACCCAGAATCATATCCTTACCGCGCAGACGTGCCTCACGGGCCATTCCTGTACCATACAGATATGCCATATCTTCACTCCACGTTGCTGCCAGGGCCGATCCTGTGGGGAAAAACGTAGCGGAGTCTGTTGACCAGTGCAGCGGATTCCATGAAAGCGGCTCCATCTCCTCGCGGATACCGAAAGGACCGTCGGCATAATTCATCTCGGCAATACCCTGTGCGGGAACGCCCTCGGATGTGAAATAGTGCTTGCCGTGAAGCATTGCAATCTTCTCCTCCAGCGTCATCTTCTTTATGATATCCGTGATTTTTTTCTCATTCTGCATCAGCGGATCCTCATAACTCTTTACATCACGTGACAATGTCGGGTCACTCTTGCATCCCACGGTTAAAACACTCACAAAAAGCAATACTGCGCAAAAAAGGTTTCTTCTCATATGTTTTTATTAATAATCAGTATTCATGCTCCATTCCGTCTTCCGGTAATCATCGTTCAATCCCGACTCGTCATATTCCTTCAAAGGTATATAGACACTAAGACCGCAATAGTTGTTAACCTTAATTTCCTCCCTGTCGCCCGGGAAAATATAGTCGGTTGAAATCTTGTATGAGACACAGTGATTCAGTTGCAACATGAATTCGCTAAGCAGTTCCTTACGCGTACCCAGTTTATCCACAAAGTCCTCCAGATCATAGAACACATGATGGTTAAACCTGTCAAAACACTGAACATTGCTCACATCCATATTCGGAATGGTGTCCCTGTATTCGTTCACAATCTTACGGAAACATTTTGCCAGACTGTCCAGACCGTCAGTCTTTACAAGCGATATGCCGGCCATCCTTTCCCAGCCACTCATCGAGTTGTAGTATGTATGGAATTCGGTACACGATTTAATCAGGTTTCCGTTCATGAAATCACGCGTAACGATATGGTACGGGAAACCATAACTCACTATCTCAAAGCATGATGACACTATATAGTCGGCCTTATTCCTGAGTGCGTACACTATCTCCACATTACCCATGTAGCAGGCATCGAACACGATGAAATCAAATACGCCGTCAGGTATTGCATCAGCCATCCCGTCCAACTCCATGCATGTATAATTGGGATTCTCGCCCGGACGGTCCTCCCATGCAAAGGATTTGGTATCGGCAAACGGATTACGCCTCTCTTCATTTACAGTCTTGGGATTCTTTCCGTCACGTGACTGCGCATACTTCATGTTGGGGGCCACATAATGCAATTGCTTTGTAGGAATCCAACCCGTACCATGTGACCACATTACCAATCCGTAATGCTCTGCTTCCCAGTTCTTTACCACATAATCAATAACCTCCCTCAACATCACGGGGTCCGAGCTGTCCCTTTCGGGATATGTGGCAACGGTATCAATCTTGAAATTATGGATATGCAACAGGACCGGAGCAATATCCTTACGGTCCACAAACACCAAAAGGTTACTGTTATCCATACCACTGCTTATGCAGCTGTTCATGGAATAGATATTGGAGTTTGCAATATTGGAAAGGTTGTTATCGGCACCTATGTATACCAGCACGGTACGGTTCTTTGTGTCATCGACCTTATCGTTGAAAATACACGATGCCTGTATCAGGACTACCGTCATGAACAGCAACCCGCCAATCAACCTCTTTATCGTAAACTGTCTCATCTCAATTCCTCTACCGCACGGTCAATATCTATCAGCCGGTATGAGCTGTTAAAACTCAGCTCATCGCCGTTGTCAAGTATAACCTCAAACAGCTTGCTGTCATGTTCCAAACACCTTATCTCCCTGTCAGGAAACTCTTTGGCTATGAATTCCCTGATCTTACCGGGTACCAGAACGGCAGGAACGGACCCTTTAGTGCACTCACACTCAGTGAATGTCCCGTCCTTTGAAAACTGCATCTTAACCCCACCCGACAGTTTCACCTCATACTGCATCAGGCTTGCCCTGCGCTCCATTACCACCTTCTTTACCTTGGTGTCAGGAAACGCCTTCTGGACAATCTTCTGAGCTTTCTCGGGCAGTTTGTCAAAGGTTATCTCCACATCCTCGGCCACCACAGGCAGCACAAGCATCAGAGCCAGAACGCTAAGTAACAGTTTCCTCATGACGCGTTTATTTTAGCGGAACCAACTTTCCTCCACCGGTCTTATGCTCCCTACCCTCAAGAGGTGCATTTACGGGATCGGCCGGGTCATAATATATGGTGTGATTGCCTTTAAGCTGCTTGAGTCCTTTGGCAAGTGGCTGGTCAAACTCTATCGAAGTCAGGTATGACTCCCCCTTCGATGTCCACGATGAGCCTGCGCCCAACTTTACACGCACCTGAGCACAGCGGTTCTCCTTACCGTTTATCTGACCGTTAAGTTTTCCGCCCTTGTTCAGATTTACCTGAAGCGAACTTATGCTGTCCACAAATATATTACCTGAGAGCGACTGCTTATTGACCACAAAAGTAGCATGACCGCCGTTTGAGCCCTTCTTGCCCCAATCATCGGCACGTACATGCATCAGGTCATCGCTCTTGCTGGTTATCTTGTTGCCCTTTACGGTTATCTGTGCGTTGTTGTTATTGGTTACAAGGAACAGTGGACCCTCTGCCACACTTATTGTATTGTCCATCAGGTCAAGCGTGCTCTCAACATCATTGCTCTTGGTGCTGTATAGCAGGAATCCGCAAATTCCTCCCGACTTAAGCTCATTCTTGTTCAGGAACAGCTGCCCGTTCTCAACATTTCCTATAGTCCATTTGGCCGATGACATACGGCATTTTGTGGCATGAATCACTCCCGATGAGTGGAACAACGGCGATGCCTGACCTGCATTCTGTCCCAATGCCTCGGTTATTTCAACCGAACCGCCGTCATAAGCATAGAATGCCGGGCTCTGGTTTGCAGCGGTATTGACTTCGGTCTTCTGAACCGCAATCTCCGCACCGTGAATGGCACTCAAGGCTGTCGATGCAGCTCTGTTTGTAGTGACTGAACCCTCCTGCAACTTCACTCTGGTACCTTCACCGCTGGCTGTTATTCCGTCGGCCTGAGCGGCATGTGATACAACCTCGCAAAATTCCACTACTACCCTGCTGCCGCCATCAGCCAGTAATGCAGAGTTCCGGCCGGTCTCCCTGCGGTCCTCATCCAAAATTGACCCCGATGTCTTGTTTACACGCAACTTGGTCAGTATCAGGTCAACACCGTTTGTGGCATATACTACACTGGCACCCTGTTCCAACGACTCGAGTGACGTATGTGAACGGTTCTCATATTTCTCCTTTGCACCATCCACATACCATGTGGCCTGGAAATCCCTGTTCTGCCCCCAAGCCAGTATCGGAAGCAATACAGCACAAACAATGGTCGGAATTCTATTGTACATAATCGCAGTTTATTTCGGTAAAGGTAGCATTATTTTGTAATTTCGCACTCAATAATAATAAAAATATATGAATAGCAGAATCATCACGTGTATCCTGAGTGCTGCACTTTTAACCGCTTGCAATATGCAGAACAATCCCTTAATCACAGAGTCACCGCTGCCGTATGGCGCACCACAGTTTGACAAGATCAAGAATTCCCACTACATGCCCGCCTTCGAGGAGGCCATACGCCAGGGCAAGCTTGAGATTGATGAAATAGTCAACAATCCCGATGCCCCCACGTTCCAAAATACCATTGAGGCACTTGAATATTCGGGAAGCCTTGTAAACAGGGTGGGATCAATTTTCTATAACCTGCTTGAAGCCGATGCCAACGATGAGCTGCAGGAGATTGCCGAGAAGGTATCACCCATGTATACCGAATACTCCATGTATATCTCCTTGAACGATAAGCTTTTTGAGCGTATCAAGGCTGTATATGAACAACGTGACGACCTGGGATTGGAACCTGACCAGTATAAGCTGCTCGAAGACACCTACAAATCATTTGAGCGCAGTGGTGCCAACCTGAACCCTGACGACAAGAAACTCTACAGCGAGTACGAAGAACAGCTGTCACTGCTCACGCTGCAGTTCAAGAAAAACCAGCTGGCATCAACCAACAGTTTCCAGATGGTTCTGACCGATGAAAAAGACCTTGCAGGACTGCCTGGATATATCCGCGATATGGCTGCACAGGCAGCCAAGGATAAGGGCGTCGAGGGTTGGCTATTTGACCTCTCCGCTCCCAGTTACGGCGGATTCATCAAGTTCAGCGACCGTCGTGACCTGCGTGAGAAGATATACCGCGCATACAACCGTCGCGCATTCGGCGATGAATGGGACAACACCGAGACCATCCGTCAGATAGTTGACCTGCGTTACAAGGAGGCCGCCCTGCTGGGTTACAAGGACTTTGCCGATTACCAGACCGAACGCCGCATGGTCAAGAACGGCGATGCCGTATGGAAGTTCATTGAGGAGCTCCGTGCTCCCGCCCTGCCCAAGGCCAAGGACGAGGTTGCCCAGCTCAATAAATATGCCAAATCGATAGGTTTTGACGGTGATCAGATACGCCCGTGGGATTTCAGCTACTACGCCGAGAAACAGCGTGTAGCCAAATACGATCTGACCGACGAGGAGCTCAAGCCCTACTTCCGCCTTGAAGACTGTATCGACGCAATCTTCAGCCTGGCTCACACACTGTACGGCATCAGCTTCAAGCCTGCCGATGTACCCGTCTATCACCCCGATGTAAAGGTGTATGAGGTACGTGATGCCGACGGATCCTTCCTGGCCCTCTTCTATGCCGACTTCTTCCCGCGCGCCAGCAAACGCAGCGGCGCATGGATGACCGAGTTCCGCGGACTGAAAGTCCAAAATGGCGTAGAGGAACGCCCCTTCATCAGCCTGGTGACCAACTTCACCAAACCCACAGCCGATACACCGTCACTTATCACACATGATGAGTTCACCACCATGCTGCATGAGTTCGGCCATTCACTTCACGGCATCATGGCCAAGGGACGCTACCCCTCGATGACCTGCACTAATGTAGACCACGATTTCGTTGAGCTGCCCTCACAGATAATGGAGAACTGGGCATATGAGAAGGAGTACCTGAACACCTTCGCAAAACACTATCAGACAGGCGATGCTCTGCCCGACTCTCTTATAACCAAGATCAAAGCCTCCAAGAACTACCTGAGCGCCTACTATCACATGCGCCAGCTCCAATTCGGCATTCTGGATATGAACTATCATACCCAGACCAAGCCCATCGAAGGTGAAATAATCAAGTTTGAGAAGGATGCCCTGCTGTCAACCGATGTACTGCCATCAGTACCTGAGTGCATAATATCAACCTCATTCAGTCACATATTCAGTGGCGGTTATGCTGCCGGCTACTACTCATATAAGTGGGCCGAAGTCCTTGCAGCCGATGGCTACAGCCTCTTTGAGGAAAAGGGAATCTTTGACAGGGAGACGGCCGGCAAGTTCCGCCATCTGCTCGAGCAAGGCGGTAGCGTCGACGCAGCTCAGCTCTATCGCGAGTTCCGCGGACATGATCCCGAACCTGCAGCCCTGCTCCGTCAGCTTGACATCATCGAATAACTGCGGTGTAGACCTCTGTTACACCGTAGCCGAACCAGTAGCCCAGGCCTCCATTGATATTGCCCTTCAGGTTACTGGAGTAAGGAAGCAACGCAGCGTGACTGAACATCGCGTTCTCGTCAAACCGTGTCCAGAAATCATATGCCGTTGCATCTATTGACGCCAGTTTGAACCGCACGCTGTCACCGTATGAGTAATAGAAATCCGGGTATTCTATGGGATTGGTGCGACCGCGGTTAACGGCAAACATCTCATCGGCATGCAGCCTGCTGTCAAAGACTCCGTTATACGATATGCCATATGCGGAATCCTTTCCCACAGCCATGCTGAAGAATCGGTAATACTGCACATCCGGCACAGGTTTTATATGTGCCTTGACTATGTATGACGTGTCAATCATAGGGTGCCTGTCAACTGCAATAGAGTCAACCTCTCCCGGTGTAGGAATAGTGGTTTCGGCCTCGGCGTGCATGCCCTTCCAATCCACCTCCAGCTGGTATTTACCCCCTACCACACCCTTCAGCGTATTGCTCGTGTAATAAAAGCTCAGGAAATAATCATTGCTTATGGTCGCCACGAGCGGGTATCGGACCCCGTCATGGATAATTGTCACGTTTGCGGTCGTTGCAACGTGCTCAATCAGATCGGCCAGTTCCTGCTCCTGGAATGATGTCGAGACCGATGAGGTGACAAACACCATCGGGGCGGCGCCGTTCTCAATCCACCCCTCAATCACCAGGGTCTCGGGGCTCTCAGGAAGCTCCGGAGTGCAGGCAGCCACAAGCAGTGCCATGATTATGTATATGCTCTTTCTCATATCAGAATCTGCAAGTGTAATTGATTGACGGAATGACAGGTACAATAAGTTTTGCCAGCTTGTACCGAATGGTCATCTTCTCCTCATCGGCCCTGATATAACCCAGCGCGTAGTTCTTATGCGCTGTGGCATTGAACAAAGAGACGTTGATGTTGTGATCCAGACGCCCGTACTTAGGCAGGTTGTATGTGGCCGATAAATCCAGGCGCAGATACATGGGCAGGTTGGCCGAGTTATACTCGTCATAATAGATTATCAGCGTGTTAGCCAGCACGTAGAGGTTCTTGGCCGGTGTATACGGATTACCCGATCCCATTATGAAATTGCCACCTATATCCCATTTACCCAACTTCCAGCTGACCACTGCGTTGAACTCATGCTTGCGCTCATGCGATGAATGGAACTGCCTTGGGAACAGCACCCCGTCACCCTCACGCAGCGACTGACCGTACGAGTAACTCATCCAACCCGTCACATTGCCGGCCTGCTTTGCCAGCATCAGGTTTACTCCGTAGTTGAAACCGTTACAGATGAGAAGATTATTCTCCAGCGTATACGGACGCGTGAGCATATCATATATAAAACCGGTGTACTCGGCCTGATTATAAAGCCGTTTACCGTATACCTGAACCGACAGGGCGTACTTGGACTGGTTGAACTGCAGGTCATATGACAAGGTCGCAAACAGTGCCTTCTGTGGCTCGAAATAACGACCGGCAGCCACCCAGAACTCAATGGGAAGCCCCACATTGGTCATGCCCGTCTGCACTATATACTGGTGCTTCATACCGGTCTCAAGCGTAATCATACCATTGCGGAACATGTCATAACCTACTGTAAGTGTGGGATCTGCGTTAAAGCATTCATATTGCCCTCTTTCCGTGTAGGCCGATGCTAACACGTGCGGAGTTATCTCCAGACCGCGCCCGATCCTGAACATGCGGCTCAGATTGATATTTTCCAACAAAGCCTCCTGCCTGGGCTGCGATGCCGTACCTGACAGATTTGTATCAACATGAGGATCCTGTGGCAGGATATCGTAGTAGTTTGCATCGGCATCCAGAGTAAAGGCGTACGGCAGATTTATTGCGGTTTTAAGGCCCGCGTGGGTAATGTGTGCGGGCATATTACCCGAATTCACGCCGTCACTCACATCGCCGTACAGTGAGTAGTTGGTTACAAACAGCGATGTAGTTGATTTTATCTTTCCCGTGTGACGCCAGCGCAGCGATGCCAGTCTGTTACCCCAATCACAGCCCATTTCGGCACGCAGGGTGCCGTACATGCATCGGCCCACATCGTGGTTCCATAACAGGTTAAGGTCCAGCGTGCTGCTGGCATTCAGTTGCTGCAGCAGCGTCAGGTTGGCATCGGTAAAACCGTATTTCAGGGGGTTGCCGTCATACTGCATCAGATTGCGGTAGAACGTGTTTATGAATGAACGGCGCACTGACAGCGTGAGCGCGGTGCTGCACGACAACGGGGCACAGAGCGTAGTCTGGGCGGTTATCGGCCCCAGAGTAGCTGTACCTGACAGACGGCTTGGAATTGTGTCGGCATGGTCAAGTCCCAGTTGAGCACCCAGGAACGGTGATTTTGTGGTAGTGCTGAACTCTACCGTGGGCAGATGGTCCTGATTGAACAATGAGAATAGTCCGGTAAAGTTCATCGAGCCGTACACGGGAACATCGGACACCAAAATCGTATTATGCGATGATTCACCGCCCTGTACATGCAGGCCGCCCGACATATCACCGTTGGTGCTCACGCCCGGCAACGATTGCAGATAGCGTACCGGATCGGTGTAGCCAAACAGTTTGGGGTACGTCTGCATCAGTTTGGAGTCAATGCGGATGACGCTTGTCATCGTGCCGCTTATGGCCGACAGGTTGCGGTGCTCGGTAAGGGTAACCTCATCAAGGAAAATATGTATGGAATCATCCTGCGCCGATACAGGCAGTGATAACAGTGTCCCGATTATAAATATTTTCAGCACTCTCCTCACACTGCAAATTTACTCAATAAAAAAAGAGTACCAAAGGGGTCAGACCCCAATGGCACTAAAAAAAGCACACAGTAGGGACAGTCCCCATTGTGTGCTTTTTAAGCTTTTGTTTATCGGGAATCAGAAGCCGCCCATGGGCATGCCGCCGCCGAAGCCGCCGCCGCCACCGAAGCCACCGGCACCGCCGCCAAAGCCGCCGCCACCGCCGAAGCCGCCGGCACCGCCGCCAAAGTCACCTCCGCCGAAGCCGCCGCCCATGCCAGCGCCACCGCCAAAGTTCATCTGCATCTCCTCAACCTTATAATCGGCCGGGAGTTCAAACAGAGACTGGTCAACATCGGTCTCCTCGAGTTTCTCAACACTCTGGGTCATAGTTCCATAATCTGAGAAAGTCTCGCTCTTCATTGTCAGATTCTTGTAGATCCAAACGGTCATCTCGGTTGAATAGCCCTGATTGCTCTGTGTTATGGAGTACATCTTGCACATTACACCTGCAACTTCCTCCTCACCAAGCTCCTTGATCTTATTCTTCTTGATGGTCTTGGCATCCAGGTTTTCCCAGTCGAACATAGGAGTGGTCTGGGCACCCATGCCCATCATACCCATTCCCATACCCATGCCACGGCCGCCTCCGCCGCCCTGACCGCCACGACGTCCGCCGAATGACGGCATCTTGGTAGCGCTCTTCTCAGCGTCGTTGATCTGGTAGTTATCCTCGCCGATGGCAAGTGAACGGGTTGTACCTGCTTCACCGCGGCTGGTAACTGTAACGGTCTTCTTGCCGTAATCATCGAAATATATCTTGGTAACCATCTGGCTGGGATCAAAGTTCATCTGACGCTGACCCTGACCGCCCTGGCCCTGAGGACGCTGGCCGCCGCCCATGCCCATACCGGCACCGCCGCCAAAACCGCCCATACCTGCGCCACCGCCGAATCCGCCGGCACCGCCAAAGTTACCCATGTTGTTGGCCATTGTTATAACACCTGATTTGATTCCAAGAACGGGCTCTGCAGGCTCCTGCTTATCCTTCTTGGCAGCATTCACTGACATACTAACTGCCGCAAGCATCATAGCGGCCATCATGAACTTTCTCATTTGCATTTTTTATTTAAGGTTTATACTTTGATTCTTTCTACTTATATAAGGTTTAACCTCAAAGGTTAAAAAGGTACAATTGGGGTCAGGCCCCTTTTGTATCATTTTCACTTTTCAATCAGCTTTGCCTTGGCCGATCCAACCTTGTACTTGATATCCATCTCAACGATTGTACGTGCCTCATCATCAGTCATATAGATAGTCAGCACCTCCTTGAATTTTGTCTTACCCTTCTCAATGTAAGGCTCCACGAAATTGAATACCAGACAGTCATACTTTACGCCCGATACCTTGACGCTCTCACGTCCCTGATAAATCATGCATTCGTCAATTATATCGGCTGCATCCACAAACCGGTAATCAATGTGTCGGCCCACCTTAAGGCCCGATGAACTCAAAGAACGCGCGTATGCCATAACGCTCACCAGGTCATAAACCGTAGCACTGCTGTTCTCGGTATTCTCACGCACGTGCCCGTCCCGGTAAATCTTCCGCATCGACACCTGACACCTATCTGCGGCAGGATATGTGTATCGGGCAAATTCCTGATAATGGTTATCGCCCTCAAATGAATGCTTGTGATAATAGAGCGGCCGCGTGTATTGCGGATCTATAATTGATGTAATCGTATCATTTATGCTGAAAATCTTCTCGGCGGCGCTCGTAGTGCGTATCAACAATTCCATTCTGACCGCCTTCTGGCCTTCATACGTAGTGTTACGTGTAATGAAACTGGCCTCACCGGCCTTGATGGGACCTATATAGAGAGCATATCTCAGAGTCTCGTTCTTCCATGTCTGCCCCGCCGTCAGCACCTGTACCGTCAGGAGCATAAAAGCCATAATTGAAATAATCCGCTTCATAAGCCTCTTATTTTAGGGTCTCTACTTATATGATTCCAAAATCGCTCCAAAGTTAAAAAGCCTTCAGCTTTTTGATTTTCGTCACGACTCGGGATAGACTAACCGCTTAGTCTATCCTCTCGCTGCTCCGAAAATTAAACCCTATGTGCGTTTTGAATTTTCAATTATTATGCTCTATCTTTGAAACATAATACAAATACTAATCATTATGCTTTTTGACGCTAAAACATACTCAAACCGCCGTACCATACTCAGAGAGAAGGTTGGCAGCGGACTCATAATCCTTCTTGGAAACAACAACGCCCCGTGCAACTACCCCGCCAACGGCTACACCTTCCGTCAGGACAGTTCGTTCCTGTACTTCACCGGCCAGGACCGCGATACTCTGGCCCTTGTGATTGATGCCGACAGCGGTCAGGAGTGGCTTCTGGGCGATGACATTGATATTGAGGACATTATCTGGACCGGATTCGTCCCGTCTGTGGCCGATTTGGCTGCCGAATGCGGTATTAAAAACAGCGCCCCCTACGGCAAACTCGCTGAAATGGTGGCCGATGCCCGCAAGCAGGGCCGCGAGGTTCATTTCCTCCCGCCCTACCGCCACGACCACATGATCCTGTTGTCCGATATGCTCGGCATACACCCGTTGCAGACCCGCGCGGCCGCATCGGTCAAACTCATAAAAGCCGTCGTAAGCATGCGCTCCATCAAATCGGACGCTGAAATTGCTGAGATTGAGCGCGCTATGGCCATCGGTTATCAAATGCACACAGCCGCAATGAAACACTGCAAACCGGGTGTTACCGAAAAATCCATCGGCGGCATAATGGAGGGAATAGCAATGAGTTACGGTGCAAAAGTTTCATTCAGCAGCATCGTCTCCATGCACGGCGAGATTTTCCACGGGGATCCGTCTTTGAAACCCCTTGAGCCCGGCCGTCTGCTTCTGGTCGATGCCGGCGCCGAGACCGTAAACAACTACTGCAGCGACAACACCCGCACTATGCCCATAAGCGGCAAATTCACTCAGAAACAACGCGATATATACTCCATAGTTGAGGCCTGCCACGACCTGGTAATCGAAAAAGCCCGCCCCGATATGAAATGGCTGGATATGCACCTTGACGTATGCCGCTTAATGACCGACCGCCTCAAGGACCTGGGTCTGATGAAGGGTAATACCGATGATGCCGTAGCCGCCGGCGCTCACGCAATGTTCCTGCAGCACGGTCTGGGCCACATGATGGGTATGGACGTACACGATATGGAAGGTCTGGGCCAGATCTACGTAGGCTTTGACGATGAAGTGCAACCCTCAACACAGTTCGGCACCAACTGCCTGCGCTGCGGACGCCGCCTGCAGCCCGGTTTCGTAATGACCGATGAGCCCGGCATCTACTTCATCCCCGCTCTCATTGACAAATGGAAGGCCGAAAAGATGCACACCGACTTCCTAAACTACGACAAAATCGAGCAGTACCGCGACTTCGGCGGCATCCGTCTCGAAGATGACATCCTGATCACCCCCACCGGCTGCCGCGTGCTGGGAAAGGATGTAATCCCCTACCATCCCGACGACCTCGAATCCTTCATGAAATGATACAATTGGGGCCTGACCCCTTTTGTACTATTTTATCAGGTACTTCTTGCCGTTGCGGATTATTATACCCGAACCACCTTCAACAGGCTGACCGAACAGGTTGTACATCCGTCCGGACTCATCGGCCCGAATCACGGGAACCTGCGCGGGTATAATACCATTGTAGCCAACCACCTTTATATGAGTATCCATGTACTTGTCAAGGTATATCATGAGCTGCATGCTATTGACTGATACGGTATCACCCTGCTCAGGTACGGCAAAATCGGTCACCTTGATGTTTACAGGTGTATCGGTATAGGTCGATGAGAATCCCATTCCGTTCTCCTTCATGCCGTAATAAATGTCCCAGGGACCCGGTCCGCAACGCTCGGCCTTACCGATAGTGGTGTCGTTCTCGGCAATGAAGAACTTAAACTCGTGCAGTCCCGGAGTCAGACTGACCGTATCATTGAAATGGACACTGTTAAGAATCGGATCGTGCTGACCCAGGGTCATCGGCCTGGTCTGACCGTCAATAATCAGCGAAACGGTATAATTGGGAAAATCGGCATCCTCAAATTCCTGCGCCAGAACCTGAATGTAACTCATTTCGGGTGAGTGCCAGAAATTGACCTTGCACTTATAATCCACATTGATCAATGCCGGCGAACTTATATACTTGCCATAAGAAATCACGCTCTCATGCATCTTGCTCAGCGGCCTGAAATCCTCCAGATAAGGAGCAATTGTCGAACCATCGGGATAAATGAAATAGAAAGTGTACTGACCGGGCTCAAGCGAAACAAGCTCCTCCGGACGATAGGACAAAGTGCCCTCCCATCCTGGTTTCATACCGATAGTCTCGTCATAATCAACGTCCACGCCCATAATACGTACCGACTGCGGAATAGTCTGCATCTTAACTCTGGTTCCGTCCGATGGGTACGCCGAAACCGCCTTCAGATTATCCTGGAACAGGCATTCCGACAGCTCATACCAGCCGTCGCTATTACCGCCCCAACCGTAATTGATATGGAATTTGCCGTCCTTGTAACCGTCAATGTTGAACGAGTGGCCGGCAGCGGCGTTGTTTCCCGACACAATCAGCGGACGCGACTTCTGCAGCGAAGCAATGATGCTGTCCTCAATGGTGTTTGCATCCTCATAAAGGTTATAATCATAACCGAACACATTGTCCAACGCGCCACGCTGGGTAAAGATCGATGTCATCGTACCGTCAACATCAAAATACGCATGCTGCGCCAGCGCAATACCGAAAAGGAAAGCCGACAACTTGGCCGTATCGGAGTTGATCTCGTCAAAATCGGGTTTGAAATCGTATTTATAATTGTAATATGTACCCTCGAAAGTCTTCTCGATATCAGAGAAATAGGCCGATGTCAGGTCGCTGTAGGCCTGATTCCTACCCTCCAGTTGCAGGTCGCTGCAATGGCGGTAATAGTTCAGCACCTGTGCTGTAGCGATTGTGGAGCAACCCACCAGCGTAGGCACACCGTTCACAGTGGGAAATGCCTGGTTGAACGGGGCTCCCTGATTCCACTGAGTAGAAATCAGCGGCTCAACCGGATTGACCGATGCAAACACGCCTCCCCTGGCCTGCGCACGCATAACCGGCTGCTGTACAGGCATCTCAGCGTAAATATCCAGCAACTTTCTGAATGCCGGCGGCATGTTCTCAACGTCCATCGGACCATCGCCGAATGCAACCACCCTGTCACCATGCAGAATCTTCCAGCCGTCCTCAACTACGATGCTTACGTTTCTGTCCTTATAAATAACTTGGGCCGATGATATGCCCCACACAAAGAGTCCCATCAGGACTATCGCCAATTTTTTCATATGGTAAGTTTGTTTTTCGGACTGCAAATTTAGCAAAAAGGTGCCATTGGGGACGGTTCCGTTTGGCACCTTTTTTCTTTTTCAGCGAAACAAGCTTAGGTCATAAGGTGCCAAACGGAACCGTCCCCAATGTCACCTTTTGCAGCAGCAGTCCTTCATTGAGCAGCCGCAGCAGGCCGAGCCGCTCTTTCTTTTGCGAATCGATGAAATAACAGCCAGTGTGACAAGCGCTGCTATTGCGATGATTGATATGATTGTTGCGGCGTTCATAGTACGGCTTGAGCGATTAAGTATCCGAACCATGAAACCACCCAGGCAATCACGCACTGGAAGATAACGACGTAGATTGCCCACTTGTCACCAAGCTCGCGGCGCACGCTGCTTATTGCAGCAACGCAAGGCGTGTACAGCAGGCTGAATATGAGCATCGGAACAGCGGTAATTACAGTCAGTGACTCGGTTACGCCAAGCACCTCCATCGTAGCCACCACGCTCTCCTTAGCCAGGAAACCGCTCACAAACGATGTAACGATACGCCAATCGCCCAGTCCAAGCGGTCGGAACAGCGGCTCCAGCACGCCTGCGACCCAGGCCATCATCGAGCCTTCGCCGTTCTCCACCATATTGAATCGGAAATCAAACGTCTGAAGCAGCCAAATCACGATAGTTGCCACGAATATCACCGTGAAGGCCCTCTGAACAAAGTCCTTCGTCTTATCCCACAGCAGATGACTCACATTCTTGAGGCCCGGCATGCGGTAATTGGGCAACTCCATAACGAACGGTGCAGCCACGTAATTCTTGCGGAACAGCTTGGTAATCAGCGCCACAATCACGCCCACAAGTATCGACAGCAGGTACAGACCGGCCAGAATCAGACCACCCTTACCCGGGAAAAATGCATTGGTAAAGAATCCGTAAATAGGAATCTTGGCGCTGCAACTCATAAACGGAGTCAGCAGGATTGTCATCTTACGGTCACGGGCCGATGGCAACGTCCTGGTGGCCATCACAGCCGGTACTGAACAACCAAATCCGATGAGCAGCGGCACGATAGAACGTCCGGACAGACCCAGTTTACGCAGCAGCTTATCGGTCACGAAAGCGATGCGTGCCATATATCCGCTGTCCTCGATCAAACTAAGGAAGAAGAACAGAATGATAATGATAGGTACAAAGCTCAGCACGCTTCCCACGCCGCCAAATATGCCGTCCTCAACAAGTGAAATGATTGCCGGCGATATATCAGCGCTCTCCATTCCGGCCACGCAAATGCCTGCAAGCCACTGGATTCCCTGATCCAGCCAATCCTGCAGCGGTGCGCCAAGTACGTCAATCGAGAGCCATATTACCAGGCACATCACAACCAGAAATATAGGAATTGCAGTCCAGCGGCCGGTCAGAACGCGGTCAATCCTGCGACTGCGAATGTATTCGCGGCTCTTCTGCGGCTTGATAACAGTCTGATTACAAAGGCGTTCTATAAATGAGAAACGCATATCGGCAATGGCAGCCGCGCGGTCCATGCCACGCTCCTCCTCCATCTGCAGGATTATGTGCTCCATCGTCTCCTTCTCGTTCTGAGTAAGCTGAAGAGCCTCAAGCACTTGAGCATCACCCTCGGCAAGCTTGCCGGCTGCGAATCGGCCCGGAATACCAGCCCGCTCGGTGTGATCCTCAACCAGATGCATTATGCTGTGCAGGCAGCGGTGAACAGCGCCACCGTGATCATCCTTAGTGCAGAAGTCCGTGCGCGCCGGAACCTCCTGATACTCAGCCACATGAATGGCGTGCTCCACCAGCTCCTTGATACCCTCGCCCTTTGCAGCCGAAATAGGTACCACCGGAATGCCCAGGATGCGCTCCATCTCGTTGACACGGACCGAACCTCCATTACCCGTCAGCTCATCCATCATATTGAGAGCCAACACCATAGGAACGCCCAGCTCCATGAGCTGAACCGTCAGATACAGGTTACGCTCAATGTTTGTGGCATCGACGATATTGATAATGCAGTTAGGCTTTTGCTCAATGATGAACTGGCGCGAAACCGTCTCCTCCTGCGTGTATGGCGAAAGTGAATAAATGCCCGGCAGATCCGTAACCAGCGTATCCGGATGTCCCTTGATCTGGCCATCCTTGCGGTCCACAGTCACGCCCGGGAAATTACCCACGTGCTGATTCGAGCCCGTAAGTTGATTGAATAAGGTAGTCTTGCCGCAGTTCTGCTGACCTGCCAGCGCAAAACGAAGCACCGTACCCTTGGGCACCGCATTCTCGTGTGTAGGATCGTGATACTTGCCAGCCTCACCCAAACCCGGATGCGAGTTATGCTCGTGCAGCGACAGATTGTAACCGAAATCAACCAAATCAGTAGAAATGGTACCATTGGGGTCTGACCCCATTGGCCCTTTTTTCACCTCAATCTTTGCAGCCTCCTCAAGACGCAGAGACAAAGTATAACCGCGAACCAGAAGCTCCATCGGATCGCCCATAGGCGCAAATTTCAAGAGCTTAACCTCAACGCCCGGCAGCAATCCCATATCCAGGAAATGCTGACGCAGCGCACCCTCACCACCAACTGCGGTCACCACCGCACTCTCACCAATCTTCAGTTCACGTAATGTCATTGTCCTTAATTTTGCCCGCAAAATTACATCTAACTCCGAAACCTATCAATACCCACAATTGAGTATTAAGCCTGCAATTTGCGCTGAGGAATTTAGGGGATATACTATCAGAAACCATCGACGCCCGTGTCGCTGTGAACGGGAGGGGCCCGCCGCAAAGCGGTGGGAGGGATAGGCCCAAAGGGCCGTAGTTTCAGATAGTATATCCCCTAAATTCCGGAGAATCAGAGAATTATTCCCACTCTATCGTGCCTGTTGGTTTCGGAGTCAGATCGTATAACACGCGATTCACGCCCGGCACCTCGGTGATAATGCGCTGTGTGATGTGGTGCAGCAGCTTGTAGGGAATCTCCTCAATTGTGGCAGTCATTGCATCGCGAGTGTTGACGGCGCGAATAATTACCGGCCAATCCCATGAGCGCTTGTTGTCCTTCACGCCCGTTGACTTATAGTCCGGAACTATGGTAAAGTACTGCCAAACCTTGCCCTCAAGGCCGTTAGCAGCAAACTCCTCGCGCAGGATTGCATCGGACTCGCGCAGTGCCTCCAAGCGGTCGCGAGTAATAGCGCCTGTGCATCGGACCCCAAGACCCGGACCCGGGAACGGCTGACGATAGACCATATTATCGGGCAAGCCTAGCTCCTTACCTACTACGCGAACCTCGTCCTTAAAGAGCAGTTTTATCGGCTCCACAAGCTCAAACTGCAAATCATCGGGCAGACCGCCTACATTGTGGTGTGACTTTACGGGACCCGACTCAACGATATCGGGATAAATGGTTCCCTGAGCCAAGAACGAGATACCGGAAAGCTTTCGTGCCTCCTCCTCGAACACGCGGATAAACTCGGCACCTATGATCTTGCGCTTCTGCTCGGGATCGGCCACGCCAGCCAGCTTGTCCAGGAAACGGTCAACAGCATCAACATAAATAAGGTTAGCCTTAAGCTCATCGCGGAACACGCGCACCACCTGCTCGGGCTCGCCCTTGCGCAGCAGACCGTGGTTAACATGCACTGAAACAAGCTGTTGTCCTACAGCTTTTATAAGCAAAGCAGCCACTACCGATGAATCCACACCGCCTGACAGTGCCAGCAAAACCTTCTTGTCACCAATCTGAGCACGCAGCTCCTTAATCTGTTCATCAATGAATTTCTTGGCCAGAGCGGGAGTCGTGATACGCTCCATCGAGGCCGGACGTACGTTACCTTGAGTCATAAAGATTTAATAATATGTGATTTAATAATATACGAACTCTCTCTTTGTGTATTTGGATCCACGCTCGTTCTCCTCATAACGGACTGTCCAGTTATGCTTGTCATCATACTGATACTGAGGATAAAGCTCCACCGTAACCTCCGACTGACCGCTGTATCTGATCCTGCGCTCCACCAGGTCACGGTTGTTGTTGTAATCGCACTCATATGCGTCAATCTCATGAGGCTTTGACGCATCACCGGTATATGCATATGATACCACCAGCATCTTCTGGGGATTATCCAGGAAATCATACGTGCTGTTTACGGTCTTCATCATCTTAAGCATTCCGTTGGCGTAATACGTGCTGTTTGTCACATTGTCACGGCTTGTATAGGGCAACGACATCTTGCAACTGTTAAAGTACTGGTACGATACCCTCATCGTATCACACCCCATTGGAACACGTACGCCCAGACTGTCCTTCCATCTGTCAATACTGATAATAAGCCTGCTTTCACCGTCAAATGTGTACACCCTATCCTCGTGCATCTCAAAATCACCCTCTTTCCAAATCTTGTATGCGCCCGACAGATCCGGTACAATCATGCCCTCCATATCCTCGGCCAGCGGATCGGGATCGGTCCAGCCGTGTGCCGAATAAGCCACATACTTACCCGTGTTCCCGTAATCATACAGCCATCTGCGGACCTCGGTTTGATTCATATCCTCAACAACCAGACATGAAAGTCTGTGATTCGCTTCATCGTACGTAAATGTACGCGTGGTATCATATCTGTTTGCAGCCTTGTCTATGCTCTTGTTTGACAGCAGATTACCGCGTTGGTCAAACGAGTAGACCGATGACTCCGTAGGATGCCAGTTCTCGGACATGGTAAAGGACTCCACCTTGCCGTGCAGTCCCATACGCTGCAAAGCGGTCCTGTCCCAATACTGCACATCAAGCCAACCCTCTGCGGCCGACTGGGTAAGCTTGAAAATCATGATATTCGTTCCCGATTCCACCACTATCGATGTCTGACGAATGATTGTGGCGGTATTCTCCTCAACAAAAATCTGCAAGGTATCCCTACCCTTTTTACCGTCATTCTTGGAAAGCCAGCACCATTCACCGCCTTTGGCCACATCGGCATGCCAATCGGTAGTTGTCTCTATTATCAGCTGAGTCGAATCGGGCAAACTGCTCATGACACGAATCTTGGTAGAATCCGTCACGGTGTTCTTCTCACCATCATCAATCAAGACATCCCTATCCAATAAATCACAGCTTGTCTGGAATGCGCCAATGACCGCCATAAGCGCAAATAAAGCGAAAACAGATTTCCTCATATAGACATCGGTTAATACTTACAAACTTATAAAAATATTGACTCATTCACAACCGATGGCACAAAAACTTATGATTCAAGAACAAAAACTAATTTCATTTTTACCATTCGGGAAAAAGGTCCCGTTCCGCCTCATTAACTTTGCATCAGTTAGGTTTTCAGCATGATTCCGGCTGAAAATCTTTATGCACAACTGTGAAATCTCCTGTCTGCGAAGACGGGAGGTTTTGTTTTTCTCAATCTGCGCTTTTATGAATTTTTATAATACGTGATAATGCATAAAAAGTACAATAGATTAATTTTGCATGGTTTTAAGAAACAATAGACTCCAAAAATGAAATACTACATCCTTTTTGGCCCTCCCGGGGCAGGCAAAGGCACACAGGCTGGTGCCATTTCAGCAAAGTATAACCTAAAGCACATCAGCACCGGCGAAATGCTGCGTGCCGAGATAGCCGCCGGCACAGAACTTGGCAAGCAGGCCAAGGAGCTTATCGATGCCGGCAACCTGGTACCTGACAGCGTTGTCGAGGGCATGATTGAGAGCACATTCAACAATAACAAAGACGTAGCCGGATTCCTTCTCGACGGATTCCCCCGCACCCTTGGCCAGGCAGTTGATCTGGACGAGATGCTGGCCCGTCGCGGTGAGAAGGTCAACGCCGTCATCTCAATCATGATTAAGGACGAGACCATCAAGGATCGCCTCAAGCACCGCGCCCAGATTGAGGGTCGTGCCGATGATGCCAATGAGGAGACCATCAACAACCGCATATCGACCTACCACAAGCAGACCGAACCCCTTATCACCTACTATAAGAACGCAGGCAAGTACCAGGAGGTAGATGGCGAGTGCGGCGACATAGAAGATGTACGCAAGGCAATGTTCCGCGTGTTCAAGGGCATCGACCGCAAGTTCATGGAGCGTCAGGTTGTGCTCGATGATTCACTGCTCGATAAAGTCCAGATGCTGGCTCAGGAGTCACCCCGTCTGCGCATGAACTACGATCTGCGCAACAGTGAGGACGACCAGTCACAGCGTATGCTCAACGTAATGCTACCCGGCACCCACACCACCATACACAAGCACAACCTCTCAAGCGAGACCGTAATGCTTATGCGCGGTAAGATGGATACCGTATTCTACAACAATAAGGGAGTCGAGATGCAGCGCATCCACATGGGTGGCGATACCGGCGTCTTTGGTGTCAACATTCCCAAGGGTCAGTGGCACACGTTTGAGGTCTTTGAGCTCAGCATCATCTTCATGGCGCAGGATGGACCCTGGTCGCCCCTCGCAAAAGAGAACATGCTCTAAGCGAACATTTCCTTGATTTTGGGCCAGAACTCCTTGCCCAGGACCCAGCCACAGCCCAGGATAAATCCAAAGAACGTCCAGATGACCAACGTCTTTGCACGGCTGTTTGAAGGCTGTGAAGGTACTGTTACCGGCTGAACGATTGTCAGCACCGGAGTATCGCGCTTAACCTGCAGTTTAGCCTGCTCCAGCTGCTTTGAAAGCTCGCTGTAAATTGCGTTTGCAGTATTGTACTTTGACTGTATGCGGTCATGCTCAATGCGATCCTTAGTGGTGGTCACATTCTGAGTCTTATCGGTAATCTTGGCCAGCTGCTCCTGATATGACTCAGCCTCGGCCTTCATCTCATCATAACGAGCCTGAATATAATCAAGTTCATTCTGAGACTTCTCAACACGGAATCTTGTTATCTCCTCCTGAAGCAACTGCTGAGCCTTCATAGCCAACTCGGCAGTCTGAATGGGCTCCGAACCCACCACATTCAAGGTAATGTAACCCTCCTTCTTGTCAACGGCAAGCGAAACGCTCTGTGCCAAATTCTTTATAACCTTCTCTTCATCCTCCGAAATCACCAGAGGCTTGGGATTGTTATCGGCAGTTGCTTCGCCAGGCAATACAACCGGCGCTTTCTTGCCACGTATAGCTTTCATTATCACACCGGGAAGACCTATCGTGTATTTCTTTACCGCACCAAACACCGCGCTAATACCTGATGGTTTGGCATACTCACTCAACGAATAATCCAGCATGCTGATAGCTGTATCGCATTTGGCATAATGAATTGGGGCATTCATCAACTCCATACGGAACGGAACGCTGTTAACTATCTGCGGATAGATAAGCGGTGAAAGCTCAGCGCCGCTTGATCCTGAACTCAAGTCAATGCCTGCCAATGAAGCCAGACTGCTCAGCGATGAACTAGACTTGGAACCCACCTGCGGAACCATTGTAGTGCTCACCGTATATGTACGCTTCATTGTCAGCGCTGCAACAAGGCCAAGCACAATGAATACGCAAGTCCAGATTATCACAGTCTTTCGACCGTTCCAGAGCTGCTTGGCATACTCCATTATGTTTATGCCCTCGTCCTCTTCATCCTGATAAGGCATGTTGGACATAAGCTTGGCAAGCGCAATCAGCTCCTTGCTCTTCTCGTCCTCAATGGGCTTATTGTTGGGATTCTCCTCCATATTACTTAAGTCTGTCTATCAAGATAACAAGTGATACAACCGATGTCAACGTAGCTATTGACTGGCTGAACGTATTGCTCCAGTTAACCTTCTCCTTGGGAGTATCCAGCTTCTCACGCTTCTCGCGGTCGATGCTTACGGTAATCACACCACCCGGCTCAACGGTCGGATATCGGCGTATACCCAGGAAACCGCGCTTGGTGCCATCTGTCTGATAGTTAGGCATTGTCACTGTCACGCTATTCTTGTTGGCCACCTTCTGGAAACCTCCGGCGTAGTGACGAATGTACCAGGCGGCATTGTGGCCACCCTGATAAACCATAACCTTGCTCGATGCCCCGAACTCCTCCGGAACGTACTGTCCCATGCGGGTACCAATCTCACGGATAGTAACGATATTCTCCTGACGCACAATGTTAATCACATCACCCTCCATCAGAATCAGGTCGGCCGTAACCTTACCTTTGTTGCTCTTAGCCTTATCCAGATTTATGCCGATGCTTCCACGGTTGTTGAAAGTACGGAAAACACGTGCGTACGGATCGGCATCATCCAGAAGACCGCCGGCCATCTGGATAATATCCCACAACTGGGTCTTGTTATCATCCAGCAGATAAACGCCCGGATACTTTACGCGACCATTGATCTCAACCGTGCGGCCGGTAGTGAAATCGGGAGTCATACGTACCACGATCTGGTCAAACGGCTGCAGCTGGAAATCGGACTTGGGATTATAATCCTCATCGACCTCAAGAGTAATCAGATCAAACGATGACTGCTTATCGGTTACATTAAGGCGGAATACCTCAACGCGGTCATAAGCAGCACCAACCTCAAATCCGCCGGCCATTGTGAGCAGGTCATGAACGGTAAGTGACGGATCGTATGTAGTGCCGAACGGGCTCTTAACGGCGCCGTTCACGCGCACTTCGCCAGCGTTGGTGTATGTGGTGTTATCGTAAATGTTCAGCTGATCACCCGGCTGCAACTCCTTGTCCAGGTCGCTCTCAAGCGAAATGGTTATGTACTCCATCTTGGCCGGATTCTCCAGATCCTTGCGGAAAATGTAAGCAACCGGATAAACGCTGGGCCTAAGGCCGCCGGCATATTCAATAGCCTGACCCACTGTCATGCGGTCGTTCAAACCGAACTGACGGCTGAAAGGCTCACGAACCTGACCGTTAACGCTTATGGTATCAACGTCACGGTATGCTGACTGGGCAAGCACCCTTACAACGTCACGTGCCTGAAGTTCAAAATCGCCGTTGCCGTTAATTCCCGGGAACGGAACTGTCAGGATCTCCACAGTTTCATCGGGCTTGGTACGCTCCACAAATACATAATCGGTCTTGGCTGTATATTTGGGCTTGGCCTTATCAATCAATGCCTGCAGGCTGCTGTTACCAGCCAGGTCATAATTGCCGCCGTAGTAAACATCACCGTTAATGGCAACAAAGTTCTCCATGGGCACATCAGACTGGTGAATCAGTACAACATCACCGTTGTGAAGGTCAACCTTCTGCTTGCCGCTCATTACATCGGCCAGATTGAACTCCAGGTACTTGCGCTCGCCGTTCTCAAAACGCTCCACCTGAACGTAATCCATGTAAGCGTTGTAAACCAGGCCGCCAGCGTACTGGATCAGTTCCTTCAGGCCCTCACCCTTGGCCATCTCATAACGCATGGGGCGGTTAACGGCACCGCTTATGCTTACAACGTTTTGGGCAACAGGAACAAAGATCACATCGCCGTTCTGGATGTCGTACTGGACTTTTGCATCGGGCTTGGTCATGTAGGTGTACAAGTCCAGCTTGCTGTTCTTGCCTCCGCGGCTCAGCTGAATCTCACGGACCGATCCCATCTCCAACAGACCGCCTGCAGCAGCCAGAGCGTTGAATACGTTGTTCAAGGCTGAGAGTGTGAAGCCGCCCTGAACGCCTACCTCACCGTAAATGCTAACCTGAACGGTACGTGCAGTGGTGATGGTAACCGCAATCTGGTCCTCGCGGAATGAGTAGTGGCTGGCCAGCTTTGACTGAATAGCCTTGCGGGCCTGCGCCATATTCATACCCTTAAGGAATATCTTGCTCGATCCTGCCGGCTGGATTGAACCGTCGGCAGCAATGCGCTGATGAATCTCGGTCTGTGATGAGCCGAATATCGAGATGTGCACCTCATCGCCCTCACCCAACACATATGAATCAGGGGCCTGAGCTCCATCGGTGGTGCGGAACACCTCTAATGACTTGCCGGTAAAGAGCGAGTGGCCGTATATGTCATTGCCCTCTGTGGCCGATACGTTATTCTCGGCCAACGCGGCTTCAGCAGCAGCTTCTTCAGCTGTCGATTGCAGAGCATCAACAGTGGCCGTAACCACCTCTACACCACCGGTAGCTGCGGCAGCGGGGTTTGTATCGGCCGCATTCTTCTCGGCCTGCATCTTGTTCAGGATAGCCATCACGCGGTCCTGATAGTTGGCGTATTCTGTGGGAGGAATGTTGTCCACGTCAATACCCTCTTCCATCAGGCGGGTACGGACCTCGGTCTCGTTAAGTCCTCTTTTCTGCAACTCGGCCTGAGCCATTGCCATCATCGACGCTGACTGTGCAAACACCATAACAGGCAGCAGAACAGCAACAAAGGCTAGAATTTTCTTCATATAAAGTCTATTGTTATTATTTTGCGCGCAAAATTACTAAAAAATATTAATAAAATGTGGAATTGGGGACAGTCCCCTTTTCCACATTTGTATCATTGTGCCCCGAACTCCTTGATTCTCTGTTCCTCGCTGCGCTTACACACCAGGATCTGACCATTCTTCTCAGATACTATGTATCCGTCCAAACCCTGCAGCACCACCTTCCTGGCATCCTCAGTGTGAACCACGCAATTACTGCACTCAAACAGTTTAACGTTGCCTACAGCTGCATTATTGTACTCATCTTTAGACAACTTTTCGTGCAATGACTGCCAGTTACCCAGGTCGCTCCACCCAAAATCCGCCGGATAGGTAAACACCTTGCCATCGGCAGCCGCCGGCTCCATCACCGCATAGTCAATCGAAATCTTCTCACACTGCGGGAAAATCTCCTCCACCCTGCAAAATGTGGAATTGGGGACAGTCCCCTTTTCCACAATTTTGTCCATTTGTTCAGCCAGGACTGGCTTATACGATTTGATTGAGTTGGTTATGGTGTTGATGTTCCACACAAAGATACCGGCATTCCACAGATAGTTCCCATCTGCCAAATACTTCTTCGCTGTCTCCAGATCCGGTTTTTCCTTGAACTCCTCCACCAAAATGATACAATTGGGGTCAGGCCCCTTTTGTACCGTTTTCACATATCCATAGCCTGTTTCAGGCCGATTGGGCTTAATGCCGATGGTAACGATGGAATCGTGGCCCGATGTAAACGCCAATGCGCCCGATATCACGCGTCTGAACTCCTCAGGGTTCATTACAACCGCATCGGCCGGAGTAACCACCACGTTAGCATCGGGATCTACCTGTTTAATGCTCCAGCACGCCCATGCAATGCACGGTGCAGTGTTACGGGCAGCGGGTTCAGCCAGGATATGCTCCGCGGGAATGCCAGGAATCTGCTCCTTGACAATATCCACATAGGCCTTATTGGTCACCACCCAGAAGTTCTCATCGGAACAAATGCCCTTGAACCTGTCCACCGTGAGTTGTATCAGCGTCCTGCCACAACCCAGAATATCAATAAACTGCTTGGGAAACTCCGGAGTACTCAGGGGCCAAAACCGGCTCCCCACGCCTCCAGCCATAATCACAACATGATTTGCCATAACTCTTCAAAATGTGGAATTGGGGACTGTCCCCTTTTCCACGTTTTTAATATTTGTTCTTGTGGAAAAGCCGATGAATCTTGTTCATCAACCCTCCACGCTGATTATCAATATATGCATCCAAAACCTTACAGGAGCCATTCACAGGCCTGATATCATAATCCGCAACGGCTGCCGGAATGAGACAGCTGAAGCCTTCCTTAAGCACAACCTCATCACCCGTTTCACGCACCCTGATGATGCAATCGCCCTTAAGGCACATAGTGATAATAAAGCTGTCGTATTTAAGGAGATTCCGGTGGAACTCATGCTCCACCTCAGTCACGCGAGCGCTGAAATACTTAGATTCCATAATCAGGTTTGCCTTATCGCTGCGCACGGCATAATCGGTCCTATACTTGCGCTCCACCTTGTAGTTCAGAGCCCGTGCCGCAAACTCAGTATGGAGTTCACGAGGCTTCCCGTCCAGACCCGGCCGATTGTAATCAAATATCCTGTAAGTTACGTCACTAGACTGCTGAATCTCTGCCAGCATAATGCCGCCGCAGATTGCATGCACGCGCCCGGCCGGTATGTAGAACACATCACCCGCATGCACCTCATGCTTGGCAAGCGCCTCCACAACTGTCCCATCCTGGACCATCCGCTTATACTCCTCCGGATCAAGCGTCTTCTTAAAACCCGAATAGATGCACGCACCCGGCTCAGCGTCCAGAATGTACCACATCTCGGTCTTGCCGTTCTTGCCGTGCTCGCGCTGTGCCATCTCATCGTCGGGATGCACCTGTATGGAAAGGTCCTTCTGAGCATCAATAAACTTGACCAGCAGCGGCATTTTACCTCCGTAGTGCTTTGCCACAGCCTTACCCAGAATCTCCTCTGGAGCCGATGCAACCACCTCCGGCAGCGTTTTCCCGGCCCATGCACCATTAGCGACAACCGAAGGCGAACTCTCTACAGCGCTCACCTCCCAGCTCTCACCAATATGCTCCTGCTGCGGCAGCCCTTTCCACTGCGTAAGCCTATCGCCTCCCCACACAATCGTGTGCAGATTAGGCTCAAACAATAGCGGATATAATTGCACTCTCTCCATACAAAATACGAAGATACAAAAAAGCCCTAAAACCATTGTCAGTTTTAGGGCCATTGTTATTCACAGATTTGACAGTGCTGTTATTTGTCTGTTTAGTTCAAAGAGTGCATCTGAATATTCAGCATAGGTTTTGGGATTGTCAAGTTCCATGAGCAAGGCCGCATGAGCGCGCCGGAAGGCCTGCAACTTGGTGATGCATAGACGGCGGGCATCACGCGCTGACTCAATCTTGAGCCGGTCATTCACATAAAGACGGTCAAACTCGATAGAAGGCTCAACGCCACGCAAACCAGCCGATCTCAAATACGCCTTGTAGTTGTTCTCCAGACCTCGCTGCTCATTCTCAATCAACTCTAGAAGCTCATCAGATTTGAGTGCCGATATCAGCACATCGCAGCAAGTAGCAACAATCGAATCGCCCTCAGCAACGACCTGGCGCACCAACTTAAGCTGACGCCGTTTGCCGTACTGTTCGGCCAGGTACCCGCTGGTCCTGCCCATTTGTTTGGCCAGGCCCGGCTCATAGAGAGTGCCCCAATCCAAACGGTTGTAAACAATGGCCAGCGAGTCGATATTACGCCCTATCCCGCGCAGCTCAGTGCCGTTCTGTTTCCACCGCGCCTCATTGCTCAGAGAACGCAAAGCCCTGATGTAGCTGGCCATGATGTCCATGCACAGATCGGCCTTAGAAGACAGCCTGGCCTGCTCAGCCATTCCTAGTGCCAGCCCATTCAGTTCCGATACGCGTGCATCGGCACTGGAAAATGAGGCCGCATACATCAGGCCTCGATCCAGCCTGACTTCATCAAGCAAGCTCAGCACGCTGCCAGGCCCCGTTATCGCGCTGTCGCTCACCACAGCCAGCGAATTCACCCGCTTAAGCTGCGCCTTGCTCATGCTGGCACAACTGCTCATGTACACCAGTACAAACAGCATCGTACACCATAACGCAATGGCTTTTAGCACTTTAACGCACTCTTTTATTACGGTTTCGGTAATGTCTAACGCTTTGGGAATCTTGTTGAGTTTGGTCACCAGCGCCCGAATCTTCTTGGCCTGCAGGTTGGTACTTGCCGCGCCCTCACGGAATCGCTCCACCAGTCCGCTCTCGGCGTTCACGATGGCCTGTCGTTCGGCCTCGCGCAACGTCACGCACGCCTGCTCCATCAACTCTCTCTCCTGGGCCGATAAGCCCGCATTCAGTCTCTCACAGTCTGCCTTTGCCAGAGCCGATGCAATCTCCTCCAGCCGCAAACAAGGTTCTTTTTTCTTCATATTCAATCATTTAAAGGAAAATATCTAAAGGAAACTATTGATCTTTTCAATTATCCGCCCCACGTCATCGGCCTTAATCGCAGGCCCTATCGGGATGCTAAGTTCGTGGTCAGCAATGTATTCGGTTATTGGTAGTTTCAATTGCGGCACGTTCCATTCAGCCGCAGCTTCACATCCAGCACCGCAGCCTGAATCTCATCCAGACGGCTATTGCGACCCGTATATTTGAAAACGTATTTGGCCTGCGAGCCATAATTTGCAAGCGTCCTCACGGCCTGCGCCAGCTCAGGATCATCAGTTGTAACTGCACCGCCATCACCCAGAGCACCCAAGTTCTTGCCCGGGTAGAAGCTGTGTCCAGCGGCATCGCCTATAGAGCCTGTAGCCTTCAACTCAGCATTCTTGTCAGCGCCTTTGACCGGAGCCTTGCAACCATGCGCCTGAGCGTTATCCTCTATCAGCTTCAGACCATATCTTTTGCAAATCTCACCAATCTTATCAGTGTAAGCATTACGTCCGTAAAGATGAACAATACAGATAGCACGGGTCCGCTCAGTAATCAAAGACTCAATGCTTTCAGGATCAATCTCCAAAGTCTCAAGCTTAGGCTCCACCAGCACCGGCTTCAGCCCATTCTCCGTAATTGCCAGGATCGTAGCAATATAGGTATTTGCAGGTACAATGACCTCATCGCCCGGCTTCATCACGCCCAACTCAATGTACGCACGGAATATCCAGATCAGCGCGTCCAGCCCATTCGCACAACCCACGCAGTACTTTGAGCCTATAAAGCGAGCATAATCAGCCTCAAAGCGCTCATTCTCAGCGCCCTGCAGGTACCAACCGCTCCGGACCACACGCTTCACGGCCTCCTCAATCTCAGCCTCGTGCAGCCCTGTCACCTCCTTTAAACTCAAAAACGGAATCATATCGCAAATATAGCAAAAATGTGGAAAAGGGGACAGTCCCCAATTTCACATTTTGCTCCGAATCCTATCTGTGATGCCACGGGAGATACCAGTTACGCGTGAAATCTGAAGCGCATTCTCACAAAACATCAGAAGCTGCTTAAGCACCTCATCGCGTTCACACTTTTTTAGATGCTGAATTTCAGACATTTCCTGTATCCCCAAATCCAGTCTGATATACTCGCGCACCCTTTCATCGGACAAATACCTACCCGTATCGCTATCAAAATCCAAGATCCTCTTCGTTTTAGGCAATGGTTCATCAACCAGCTCCTTTAGCGCATCAAAAGAAATCTTTTTAAAAACCGCTTCAGTACAACACACTGGAACATAACTCTTTAGATCGGGATCAAACTCTCGCCAGCTACTCCACCGATAATCCTTCACATTATTAACCAGCCCCGCTGCTATCGGATTCTGATGAATATACCGCAGCAGAGTCACAAAATACTCCATATCGGCCACATTCTCATTCCTGAAACGATCCTGAAACAGATGTCCGATATGCTCGTACTTATGATTAAAATAACCCGCATAAGAACCTGAAATACACTTAATTGCGTCCGATATCTTCACGTCCTGCTCCTTAACCAGCAGATGCACATGATTAGGCATCAGGCAATAAGCATAAACAACCAATCCAGGTTTCATCGGCCTCCCAATCTCATCAACAGGAAATGCTACCCGCCGAATCTCATAAAGAAACTTGATATAATCTTTCTCACTCTCAAAAATGTCCTGACGGTTAATCCCGCGCAACATCACATGGTATACACCAGAATCACTATAATTCCGCGCTTTTCGTGCCATAGATAATAGATATTAGAACAAACAATACGCAAATATAAAAAACAATCCTGAATGTGGAATTGGGGACAGTCCCCTTTTCCACATTTTGTATCTTTGTACCCGATGGATATAGAGCAGCACCCGTTTGAGCCCTTCCTGCCCAAGAACGCAAAGATTCTATTTCTGGGCAGTTTCCCGCCCCAGCCCCACCGCTGGTGCATGTCATTTTATTACCCCAACTGGATCAATGACTTCTGGCGAATCATGGGGCTGATACATTTTAATGATAAAGACCACTTCTGTAACATCACAGAAAAACGTTTTAATGAGGCCGATATACGCGAATTCTGCTCCCAGAAAGGTCTAGCCTTCTACGACACCGCGACTGAAATCAAACGCCTAAAGGACAACGCATCCGATGCCTTCCTGGAAGTCATAACACCGACCGATATCCCTGCACTGCTTCAACAGATACCCCTCTGCACCACCTTGGTCTCCACCGGCCAGAAGGCCACAGAGGTCATCGCACAAACCTTCAACTGCCCCATTCCGCCCATCGGAAGCCACATAGAAATAAAAATAGGCAATCGCCTCATCAACTTCTGGCGAATGCCTTCAACATCCCGGGCCTACCCGCTCCCGCTCAACAAAAAAGCCGACTTCTATCGCCAGCTCTTCAAAATGTGAAATTGGGGACAGTCCCCTTTTCCACATTTTCACATAATTTCAGGGTGCCAAAGGTGCCGCTGCATATCCACGTGGCCATTGCTCTTGAACGTAACGCCCTCAACTTCCAATAACGGCCGATGCTCACTCCACCCCGGAGCAGTCCGCCCCTCCTTGTTTACCACCCGATGACAAGGCAGCAATTCCGCCCCAGGCGTATATCTGAGTGTCCTTCCAACCATCCGTGAATGACTAGGCCACCCCGCCAAAGCCGCGACATTACCGTACGTAGTCACCTTCCCGCGAGGAATCTGGCTAACAATGTTCAGTACCTCAGTCTGGAACGCCCTAGCCTCCTCAACCGTCATTCTATCCGGATAATCTTTCATCTCTCCAAGATGTGAAAAAGGGGACAGTCCCCTTTTCCACATTTTCAGCCAAGCACCTGCTCTGCAGCGTTCTTAGTGTCTACTTTCTCGATGATGCGCTCCAGGATACCATCCTCTGAGAAAATGAAAGTGCGGCGTAGAGTGCCCAAAACCGTCTTCCCATACATCTTCTTCTCGCCCCAAGCCCCAAACGCCTGAAGCATCTCAGTCGAAGTATCAGCAAGTAGCCTAAAAGGCAGCTCATACTTAGCTCGGAAACCCGTGTGAGACTTAGCAGAATCCTTACTAACCCCCACAACATTATACCCCGCAGCCGTCAGCGCAGCATAATTATCGCGGAACGAGCACGCCTCGGCCGTGCAGCCCGACGTATTGTCCTTGGGGTAAAAATACACAATCGTCTTTCGGCCATTCCCAATAAAGTCCGATGACCGAACCACCTGACCATCCTGGTCCACCACCTCAAACTGAGGCATCTTATCACCAATTTTCAGCATAACGCTCTTCTATAACACTCCAATCCAAAATCTGCCAGAGAGCCTCCAGCTGAGCCGCACGACGATTCTGATAATCAAGATAATACGCATGCTCCCAAACATCGAAAGTAAGCAGCGGCTTCAGCCCCTCAGTAATAGGGTTCTCAGCCCCCGGCTCCTGCGTAATCACCAGCGAACCGTCCTTCTTGGCCGATAACCAAACCCATCCGCTGCCAAACAAGCCCACGCCCTTGGCCACGAACTCCTTCTGGAATTCCTCCAGCGAACCCCACTGCTTGACAATCTGTGACTTAAGGAATCCATCCTTCAACTCACGTCCACCCTTGCAGAACTGAGTAAAGTAAAGATTATGATTAAGAATCTGCCCAGCATTATTAAACATGCCGCCGCTAGCCTTGCAAACAATCAGCTCCAGCGAATCGGCCTCCATGCCGCTTCCAGGCAGCAGCTTATTAAGATTATCCACATACCCCTTCAGATGCTTCCCATGATGGAAACTCAGCGTCTGAGCGCTAATAACCGGCTCCAGATCCTTGGAACCGTACGGCAATGCAATCAGTTCAAACATATCTCAATAGCATTAATTGGTTCAACAAAGGCGAAAATACGTATTTATTTACAACAATCCACTTCAGTACTATTCATAATTCAGCAAACATCTACCATTCCATCCACCCCGGGATTAAGTCTGTCAAAATTAAAAGTGTAAAGATTATCAGCAAAAGGGAGCTTCAAGAAATAAGCAACATAAACAGCTCCCGAAGGTGTCTTAAAATGGTATTGTCCGTCTTCTACCCAATAATCATACGGGCGTAACGAACTCAACATCTCTCTCCTTCTCTATAGTCTTGCTCGGAACGCCTTCACGAATACTTCGGATGATAGAATGTTTATCCTCTATCATCTTAACAAAAATGTTATTATTCTCCTTCTTTTTCATGTCGTATAGTTTTTATTCATTGGCAAATATAGTAATTAGCTTCAATAACTACAACATTTAGGTATTATTAGTGTTATATTTATACCGCTTATTATTAAATACATAGCCGATAAACGAGTCCAAAAACAAATCACTTGAATTCTCAATTCCACCAAACAAAAATCTCAAAAGTTCTTTGCAAACATAGTTACATTTCGGTTTGCCGTATCTCTGCTGAATTGATTGTCTTTTCTGATTACGCCCCTCTATTTAATTTTTTTGCAATTCTCGCAATAATATTAAATCAAATGAGAAGATGCTTATTTCAAGTATTAAAAAACGCCCCTCAAGTATGCTGTCTTGCGACTCGCCTGAAGGGCTTATTAATCGTTAGGATTTTACAACAAATCAATTAATTCATCATAATCCTACAACTGCTGATAAGAAAATCAGATTTAATAATCGGAAAAGGATATTTAGCAAGAGGCGAACCTTCAACCATAGCCGAGTAATATCCTCTTGCAGTGCTGAAAGATGCAGGAAGTATTGTCAGCAACAAAGCCTGATCAAATGAAACCTCATTAGTCTCCTGATTCAGTTTCATAATTTGTGACAAATTAGTCACCAGATAGACAAAGCCAAGCTTAATCTCTGAAATATCCTCTCCTCCTATCCCATATTTCAACCTCACTTCTACTTCTATATGATCCTGACCTTTTACAACAATAGCAATACTGTGCGAAACCTGCAAGGTCTCAGGAGACAATGCCATCTCCCGCCCTAATGTATTATCATAGAAGCCTTTGCGCTCTATTGATTCAAGAAATACAGTAAAACCACTGTTAGAAGTCTGCTGCTTTTGCATAATCATCGTTTTTGTAAATGGGATGGTTAACTATCTTCTTTAAAATAAATTCACCGCTCTGTTGTTCAACACATGGTTTGCTGTTATAGAACACAGATGATAACATTAAAACGACAGGAACAGAAGCATCCTGAATAGCTTTCAAGTACCGGTTATAATCGCTCTTTGATATGCTTTCCTTTGACAGTTCCAACAAAGTAAGCATATTCATTTTCTGCTTAGCCAAGTTGATTAATTTACCGACCGATTCAGCTGGCATAGCGCCATCTTCATAAAGACGATATTGGTTATCACCAAGTCCTAAAATCTTGGACATTGCCAGAGCCGATAGGCCATACAGTTCCCTTATTTTCTTTATCTCAGATTTGGAAGGTATTCCATGACGGTTCCTATATTGATCATATACTTGATCAAGTGATTTATCATCAAGTTCATTATCTGTATAGGTTCGTCCAGTATCAACACAACGATAATAATACCTTGTATATGAATACCTCTCATTACGGAAGGTTGTTGTAGCCTCTTCAGTCAACAACTCAACCGCGCCACCAGTAAATGGGCTTTTCTTATTTGTTTCCATAGGTTTTCTTAATTGTAATCCCACTCAAAGGGAATGTCATGTCAAATTCAGCGAAGTGAAAAGAAATGCAGTAAATATTAGGAGATTTCAGAAAGTAAATCTTAATGTAACATAACTGCCCTTGAATTAGTTTACCAAACACCCAAACGTCATCTCCATATGCATCTGTATTGGGGTATGGCCCCTCATAATAGTCCTCCGGAACAAGTTGCATCAGCCATTTATCTCTATCCGAAGGACGCCATTCCATTGCTGTCAAGAAATCAATATTCTTGTCTCTTAGCTCATAATTAACAATACCATCTAGAAAATGGATTCTGGACTGTAACGAATCCAGGAATGCTTTAACATCTTCTATTTTGGTATCGTTCTTTTTCATTAAACAATCTTAGATTACGCGTGCAAAGATATGCACTATTTTCATGGCAAGCAAGAAATAATTCAACTTTTTCGGTGGATTATTGATGTTGCATATCAAGTAATGCGATTTTGGTACTCATCCTATATCTATTAATTTTACATAATCACCATCTTCTCCCCACCCAAAGCATCCGCAAGAATAGCCCGGACAAAGCGCCCCGCATCAACAGAATAAGTTTGCTCATCCTTTGAATATTCACGCTCAAACATAATCTCATCAATCTTCATAAGTCCCCAATATTCATTTTTTACATATGCGTCCTCAAAACAATAAATATTGGTATTCTCGTCCGGGTGCTTATCAGGTTTATGTTTTTGGAGTTCCTCTATTGACAACAAAACACAGCCATCTGCATTTCTGATATTATCATCAACGGTACTCAATGGCAGATGGGTGGCATTTCTCCACTTTTCACTGTTCTGCACGCTACACATAGCTGTTCTCTCCCGATAAATATTAATATCAAAGCTCTTCTTAGCAGCCCACTTTTCATTTATTAGAAAGAGACAACGAGTAACGTCTGTTTCAAAATGCATATCAAGTTCGCCAATAACAGTCTCACCATCTCTGGGCGCCCTAAGTTCCATAAGAGAAATGCCATAGCTATCAGCATACTTCTTAGCACCATCCTGATAGCCCTCTTTGCAAGCCATAATACCCTTTATATTGCCGATATCATATAATACACCAAAGAAATCGCGAACCCGCCCAATAGGGATCTTTTGATTATAGTTCTTACATTCTATTGCAACACGATGCACTTTCCCATCTTTCTCATACTCCCAGTAAACATCTACCTGGTGCTCAAAACCTGACTTGCCTTTCAATTTTACATTATGCTGTACTGAAGATGTGGCCGATCCAGAATACGTGGCCAACAATTGATATACCTCCTGAGTAAACAACTCATATTTAGTATTAGCATCCATTCTTATTGCCTAATTGATAATTGAGCCATAATAACACAGTTTCAAGGGTTTAAAAGGACGCCAGCCATAATGGTTGGAAAGACGCCATCTTTTCGCCATATCGGTTCAGCTAAAAAACTATTGTAATCTTATCTCTCAATCTTAATTCTATTTCCTACAATTTGATATATCCCACAGAAACCATTTTCTGATAAATATTTGGCAATACGAATATTATTATTGTTTTTTGAAATCCAACAATAGTTGTTTGCCGATAACAATCTTTTATACTCGCCGCCCATAGCCTTAAGTATTGATGCGCATGTAACAAAATCATAAGGCAATTCAAACAGACATTTACGTCCCAAATAATGCCTTGAACTATCGCTAGTAAGGTTCGTTAAAACGGATATCAAGAATTGAATATTGAGGGATTCCATTCTTAACTTTGAACTAGTGATTAAATCACATACTATTTCTGCAATTTCAGAAGTCACATCACCAATAAAGAATGGCTCGCTAGACAAATATTCGGCTTGACGCTTCTTCACAGCAAGGAAACGTAATACTCGAATCATCTCTATTGATGATATTTCATATTCATGCGTTGAGCCCAAATAAACATCAATATTGTTAATTATAAAATCCGATGACAACGAAGTATAGTTAGAACGGACTATCTTATAATTCTCCACATTAAATAGAAGCAATTCATGTGATATTAGATTACCTACATATCTAATATTCATATCTGAAGGAAGTGATTGGATAACATATCCTATGGAGTCAATAACGTCACCATATATGTTCAATGGTACAATATCAGAATACAACCATTTTCTTTTTATTTCATCTTGCTGTGTATTATCCAATCTATTAAAGCCAACCAGTCTATTATTCTTGATAAAGGCAATCGGTAACGGCTTCCCCTTTTCAAAACAATAATAATATAGATTCTCCCAGGTGGATTCTACAAGTGAGTTCTCAAAAACAAATCCCAGGTACTTATCTTTTACTTGAGATACTTGTTGTATTCGGTGGTTTTGATTCTTTAAATAGTTCTTTTTAGTACCATATGATATATTATCATCTTCTAATATCATAAGTTTCGCAGCATCATCTTCGTAAATACTTGATTGGGGGAACGCTTTGATATACTCCGGTAATCTACTCTTTACTGCATTGGATAATTCATGAACTGAACTATTAGAAAGAGTTGAGAAACTTGCTTTCTTGAAACCATCCAATACATTTAAGTACATCGCAATATTTTCCATATTGGACGTGTTTACAGAGTATCTGCTATTGACAATTATATCATTAGATAGCTCCTTAGACCCTGTCGCCAAATTAATCCTATGAAAAGCTATGTTATACGCATTGAAGAAATCTATCAATCTCTTTTCACCTATTATTTCTACTCTCGAAGCCACAAAGCCATAATTATTATCTATCCAGTTTTTAAAGGAATTGTCTATCATCTTAGGATCTTGGATATTTGAATATCTCAAATATATTTCCCTTAATATGGGTATGCGCAAATCGTCTTTTTCTAGTCTTGAAATATCTTTGTTCATATTCCACGAAACAAGCATTTCTTTCAAGAACTCGTGCGCTCCTATGTTCTTTGATTTATAAATGGAAATAATAAAGTCAAAATCACACGTATTTATAACATTCTCTATGAGTGCCAACCTGTTTTCTTTTTGATCATTAACCGAAGCTAAATACGAAACCAGATCAACATTAAACAAACGATTATTATCATGGTAATCTCTTACATCAAAGTGAATGGCAATTGAGCTGGGTGTAGATAATTTGTAATCGTATGCAAACGATTCTTTGTCATATGATGTAACATTCTTTACGAATTTACTATCACTCTCATTTAAAGTGTTAGGATAGAAATAGGTTATATAATCGCCATAACGTTCATCAATAAAATCATGCAACAGCATAAACCTTAACATATCCTGCTTATTTTCTGGAATATACGAAACACCTTTTTGATCCTTCTTTCCTAAATAACTTGATAATATCTCTGGACTACATCTAAGTATAGCGCCAAAAGAATCGGTTATATCCAGCTTAATTGATTGATAGTTTGCCACCAACTGCCTCTGATTCTCAACATTATTCAGATTAGGGTTCTGCAAAAGCCTCTCTCTATAAGTTTTCGCATTCACCAACTTCTGCCATGAAGAGAAGACATTAATGTCATATCTGTTTGGGCCTTGTATTAATGCCAATTCGTCTTCTTCTAAGAGTTTAAAAGCAATAGGATCATTTACTACCTTTTCGAAAGAATAATTAACGCCATCATTCTTTCTGACATAACCAGATGGTTGAATAGAACTACCGTATCTAGATTGTTTCTTTGATTCAGTGACATATCCTAAACGCAAATTCTGTTCCCAACTCTCTGAATCCTTTTCTAATAATTCGAGCTTATGTTTCTCTCTAATCAAATCACCATCCTTGATTCTTTTAATCTCCTTCAATATTGATTCTTTATTATCTAAAAGGTTAGCAATAACACCTCGCCTATTGTACATTTTGGCAAAATCATCTGGATAATAGTTTTTGTAAACTACTATTCCAAATAGTTTTCGTTTTGACAAATTGAACGCTTTCAGATTAATAATCCTCTTATATATATTAAACTCATTGACGACATTTATTATAAGCCTCATATCATCAAAAAATTCACAAAGATTTAGCAGATCCTTGCAATCCAGGTCTTTTTTATCTTCGTCATCAAGATACTCTATCAACTTATCATATGCGTTTGAAGTGTTAATGACTGGTATTACTGGAATGATATAGTCAAAAAACTTTACTCTATTATTTGAATTAAAAAGGTCATCTTTAACAGAATAAACAAATGTTATCTTTCTTCTTAATACCTCCTTTAAGTACTGACTATTATTAAGGATTCTATTTAGTTCACGTAGTTTTCCAAATAATCTTGTGCTATCAGTAAATCTATCTAAATCTTCAAATATGACAACGTTATATCTAGTAGCAGCAAAAAAATAAATAATCTCATCAAGATAGTGATTAAAGACAGACAGATGATCAATCGCAATTTCTGTATCTTTAATTTTAACTCTATTGATTTTTATGCGGGCGCGCGTTGATAACCAAATACACAAAAAAACAAACAGACCTATCAAATACGACACTGAAATGAAATCAATCCAAAACTTATTTTTGGGAGAAACTTGGAATTTGTCCACAAATGAATCAATCATTATGGTATCTGGATTATATAAAATGCATAATGCAATAATAGCCGCTATTACAGCCAACCCCCATTTTAACGCACTCCACCATTCTATTTTAATCAACCTAAAAAAACGAGATTTTGGTGTCTTGTGTGGATCGTCATAATATAATAATTGTTGAAGAATACTATACTCAATCTGTTCATCAGATAATTGGTGAGACTTATTTTCAACAGACACTTTAACATCCCCCTTTTCATCAGCCTTTAGTGTTAGTTCATTTTCATCAGCATCTTGTTTATTCTTTTCCGGATCATTGATTTCATCTTCATTTGATGATTTCAATGTATTCAAAAGAGCTAATGATATACTCAAACATTTCAACTTACGCCTTTTTGCCATAAATTGAAACCACTTTATTGCTTTTGATTCCTTATTTGTAATGTTTACAATTGCTGTTTGCACAATAGAACTTTTTCCTGCTCCATAATTTCCAGCAACTGCAATATTATTAATGTTAGGAGTTTTAATCGCTTCTTCCAATTCTTCCACAATGTGATATGCGGGATTGGGATACACATTATGCTCTCTATCCTCTATTGTTGGTTCTATTAAAACAGGTCCTAAATGACGTATTGTTCGAGTCATAGTGTAAAAATTAAGAAACAAAGGATGATGTTTATTTATTCAAACATAATCATTTTTATTTAAATGACTTACAATTGTTCTCACAAAATTAGTATTTGATAATAGCGCTCAATGGGAACCTCTTCTAACACTCAATGTCCACCTCCTCCATCACTATTATAGACCTCAAAACAACAAACAAACAGGAGGCAACCAGTCCCCCAGTCGCCTCCCATGTCACCATTAATAGCAATAAGAGCTTATATTTAACCCATCACATGCCTCCAATGACTATCATTACCATCATATCAACCTCCCCCATTTCTCCTCATCCCAAAACGAAGAAGAGACTGGAGCCGGAATTAAGCCATCCCCATTCAACTCACGAGCAAACAAACGATACTCCTCCGCCGCAATCAACTCTTTTTTACTCCCATCCCGAGATAACTGCAAACTATCAAGTGTCCTACTAATATCCTCCTCCGACAACCGTTCCAGCATCAATGAATCACAAACCATCTTAGCATACTCCGTAGGTTGTAACTCCGATAACTGAATTACCCTGGATTCATCAATACCCAATGCTGCACCCTCAGTCCTCCAAATACCATAATTCCTCAGATGATTAATCTCCACACAAGCGCTGGGATTAGTAATGAACAAACTGCTGTCTAATCCCTTAAAACCCTCTGATATTAACCTGATCAATACCAATTGCCTCAATGTCAATGCACCGGCCATAGTGATCATCTGATGCATATCCTGCCAATTAGCAGTTCCTTTGTAGAACTCTTTCCCATAATAACGCCCCAGAATCTCCACTTTGGTATGTTCACTTTGACGTATCGCAGTTAGCATTAGATCTTCCGATGCCTCAAAGGCATATTCAATCTGCCCTTCATCCATCTGTACAGAAACACCAGTAACTCCATCTTTATCTGCCAACTCATAGAACGTTTTAAGGGCGATCTCTATAACAGAATCAACTTTCTTATTCTCAACTTTAGACAGCGCCCTTTCCCTTATGTCATCATAGCAGGTATTCATCACGCCAATAACTGCACCTCTCACAAGTTGTGTAAACGTTAACACTTCCGGATGGCCAATAGAAGACATGATGTTGGCAAAAGCTCCCGCAATTGCGGCCCCCGTTCCCTGAGCAATTGCCGCCTTTGCGCTATTTTGCAGATATTTATCCTTCTTTTCCATATATCCAATAAGTCCGATTAGTACGCCTCATAAATATATCACAGTTCGCCAGGAAGAAAGAACTGATCGCAGTCAGTTATAGGTTCTATGTCAACATGAAGATGAGGTGGCAGCACAGCTTTCATAGATTGGATAACAGCATCCGCATTCATATCCTGAACATAAATCTTTCTCAGCCGTTGCATGCCTCCAAATATAAGCCTGTCAGTTTGTCTATTAAAGAACGGGAAAGAATAGCCAACCACAACAACATATTCAGTATCTTCAGTAGTAGATTTAATGGTATTGAGCATATTCTCTTGGTTTGGAGAATCTTCCCACGCAAAAGAAAGATGCGTTTTAAAATGAATACCAAAACCACTCAAGCTAATCTTAATATGACTATAGATAATAATCAGTTGCAATTCAACAGACAGTTGTTTATCCGCCAATATATTTGTAACTATGGGAGAATCTACAAAAGTGGCAGAACCATTCAATTTAATTATCCTTCCTGTATCTGACATTTCAGGCCATCTACTCTCCCTATTCTTCTCAAATACGTTTAATCCAGGTCTATCCCGATATGAACGGAATGCCATTTCTATTTGTGAATCATAATTCCATGACAGTATACTAATATCACGTGGTATATTCAGAGATGGCATCTCCAAAACATTAGCCAAAAACGTATCGTAACGGTTGTCTGGACTATTCACTATCTGTTCCCAAATGAAGAAAGCACATAATACATCTTTTAGTTTTTCAAAACCTTTTTCATTACCAGTCAAATATAACTTACGGGCATATGTATCAATCGTAGCATGGCTTTGAATACCTTGAATAAGAAAATCAATATCATTCAGCATATCCTCCTTATTTCTCTCAACATTATTTGATTCAATATAAAACCTATTCCAAAAGTTAATATCGCCATGAGGGATATCTGCATTAGAAATGTATTCACGGAAAAACTCAATTCTATCTGGTATCTCCGATACAACAGGCAGTCCTTCTAGAATAAGGCCCTGCTCATTCCGTTTTCCAGCGCTTGCGCCAGCACCTAGATAATAAATTGTCTTACTCATAATGCTCTCATTAATTCCATTAAAACCCTATTCGCTTTAGTTAGATTTTGTCTAAAAAAGCGATCATTGCAAAAATAAAACAGTCATCATATATTAAAAATGAGTTACATTAAAAGTTATTCTCCTGTTTTCAACAGGCAACAAAGTTGATAATAGCGCTTAACGACTACTATTTCTTTCCCTTAATCACCCACAACAATACCAACAAAAAAAAGGCGACCAGAACCCCAGTCGCCTCCCATATCATTAAGCAATACTATAACAGCTGACTTTATCCCATGCTCACACGAACAAAAAAGGTGACAAAGAGATGTGTCCCCACTGTCACCAAAAGTAGCCAAACAGAACCGTCCCCAATGGCACCATCATCACTTCACCCCCGAATAAACCGCGCACCCCCCAGGCAACCGCCCCAAGTTCTCCCCCGTCAACAGCAGCAACCCCGTCAACAGCAGCAACCCCGTCAACGGCAACAACCCCGTCAACACCACCAACCCAGTAAACACCATCCCCCCAATCCTATAAATCTTAAACTGAGGAAACTCCGGCAGCGTAAACGATTCAATCACCTCATCCTCAAACACCCGAAACCCTCTCCCCGTCAATGGTAAAATACAACTCTCCATTGCGAAACACAGAATAGCACTTATAGCCCGATATAGGGCTCTTGCTAACCTTAATAGAATAGTAAACTCTATCACCTTACTCTGATTCCTCGCTACTTCCAATCCTCCTATATTATGTGTGAAACAGTGACAAATCATTTTTTCCCGATGAGTCCGATGCCCGATACCTCTCTAACTCGCCCGATGCCAGAATAGCCAGATGCCCCATCTCCGCCTCTCTGAACTTTGAGATCACCGGTATTGATTAACTCTCTTATACTCCCCACACAAATCTAGCAATTTCTCAAACAACTCCACTCTCTCCACTTTCATTTCGCCCTTACCCATCAGTTTCTGCTGGTGGCGCATCCAGTTCCAGTTATTCCTCTCCTCCAAATAATACTTCGATGGCCTCCGATGGTTCTCCGCCATGAAGGCCATTATTTCATAACACTCCCCAACTCCAACGCCTCCACCATATGCCACACACCCTTAGGGATGTCAACCCCATAGTTGCCACTCTCTTGACTCAACACCACATCTTCTATGATAGAGCCATCATCGTTGTGAGTAGTCACTCTAACCTTGCCTCGCAGGATAACGAAAGACTCATCCTTCGTTGGGTGCCGATGAATAGGTATCTCAGTCCCCGGCTCCACCGCATTCAAGAACCGATGGCACTTCTCATCCAGACTCTGATGAAAATTATAATTCATCCGCAACCGAGGAGATTCCTTCGCTTGTGCACTAACCTCGTTCAGCAGTTTCTCATCAATAATCCTCACATCACCTTCCAACTCTTACTAACCGTAACCATCACCCCACGATTATTTCCCAGCAAAGGCACCTGCACGCCGGAATCAACAGCAGAATCAAAATCCATAGCCCCGCTCAATGTGAATCTCCAGTCATAAGCTCCGCCCTTACTGTATGAGCATTCTATCATGACCCGATGTCACTCGCTCCACCTCCTTAAGCGGCGCTACATAACACCCTATCGCGTATCCCGAGATAAGTTCTTCATCACTTGCCTCCTATTTAAGTCCGATGCCCGATACCCTCCGATTAGTCCGATGCACAAACGGTGCCAAAAAGCGCTCGGCTCCGAAGGAGACGCTTGGCTTGTCCAAGAAGGTTTAGCTCGACGAAGTCAACCGTCCCCAATGGCACCTTACTTCCCCGGAGCATAAGCCCCATCCTTAGCCTCCAGGATAGTACTACTCTCCAGCACCACCACCGAATGCCAAGCCCCCAGAGGCACCTGAATCCCGTACAGCCCCTCGCGAGGGCAAACTCTAAATCTGGCAATCTCAACAAAACACGATTCATCCGCCGCCGTCTCGCCGTCATGAACAGGCCCGCCCGCATCCATATTAGGTAACTCATTGTAGAACACCCACTCCAGGCACCCCTCCTAACAAACCACCGTCTCGCTAGTCTTAAGGTGCCTATGAATAGGCACATGCATCCCCACCTCCAGAGCGTTCAGCATCCGCTGGCTGGTATCAGCCGACGTAGTCCGCCATTCATAATTCTTGTGCAAATTGTAATGGTTGGGAACGCTCAAAGCAATGCTATTTCAAGCAACGCACTGGCACTGAGTACAGATAATCTTGATGCCGACACCGCACCAAAATCAACAAATGGCTAAAAATGAATAGGAGATCCCATCCATCTTTCACTTTGCGGATTTGGATCTTTGAAATAAATAGATTTATCTCGTAGACTATCAACAACCATTTGTATCTTAGCTGGGATAGGTCCGTTCGTCTTAACTCTTATCTCTTCTAATAAAATATCCGCATGAGCTGGATTCTCTTTTTTCGGAGTCCATACCACATCCTTAGCTCCACAATCCATAGCTATGCTTTTGTTCAAAAGACAAAAGCCACTATATGAACGCATAGCCCTTCCTGAATCAATCTTATCCATTTTATGAGCAAGACTCTTACACTCTTCAATGGAAGAATAATCCAATCTTGTAACAGAAATCTCATTTGAATCCACAGTTGGGTTGAATGCGTTAGACCGCAGTTCTCCATTTTTGTTAAAATGTAATGGAGACATTATAAAACGGAGTAATCTTTCAGTAGGTGAAACCTCTGGTGGAATAACATGTTTCGCAAGCCGTTTTCTTTGAAAAAGCCTACACATTCTCAATTACAATAGATAAAACATCTGCATTTAGCGCAGCAATAGATTCATTCGTAATCTGTACGTCGTCAAACAACTCCACTCCAACACCCTTCTTCTGGCAATAATAGGAAAACGAACTGACACCAACGCTCAAAGAAATCCTTTCGCCCAAACCATTGCCCCATTTAAACGAAACACTTCCATTCGTGTTAGGATAAATATCTTCTATCTCTTCAATAGCTTGATCGCTTAGGCCATTAATAACTCTGATAGCCGCTGCTGTACACTTCGCACTTGTTGGGATGGCTCCAAAACCATCCCAACTCTGAACCAAAGACCTGAAAGACATTAATTGATCCAATAAATGCTGGCGATTAACATCATTATTGCTTATAACAAATACAGTCATCAATTTTTGAATATAACGTATATTGTCATCTATTCTATTCTCACATTGCACAATATCATCAACTTTTTTGTCTAATGATGAAGCATCCTCATGAATATTCGCCAAATCATAAGCAGACATTAAGGTAAAAGCAGTGGCGCCAATAGAAAGAATTTTTCCTATTGGTGACCTATAACTATACGGAGTCTCAGGCCTTTGATAATCATCAAATGAAACTGGACATGCATTATATTTATTCATATCCCATTATCTCCCCCTTTAATTTATCGCTTGTTACCCAAGAAAATACGTTATATATTTCATTATTTATTTCAGTGGTATCACTAATTAAATCTTGCACCTGAGTATTTCCCAACTTCAACAAATCAATATCTATTACAATTGTACCTGTTAAAGGCCTTTGAGTGTTATCAAACTCTGGAGCACCATAATTTAGATTCAGTCTATAGTTATCCTTGTTCAACACAATAGAATGCATATTTTGTTTCAATGATTCAGGTTGCGGAAATGCTTCTATAGAATTCACTATACCTTGTGCAAAAAGGTCAGCAATAATACTAGACAAGTTGTTTGTATGTGAAGAAAAAGCGATAATGTTCATTTTTCTAATCGAAACACGTCTTAAAACAGTCACTCCTATCTGATTGAGAACGTCAACCACCTTCTCCAAGATGTGAACAAAATCTTCAAATCTTCTATATGCATTTCCTAGAATCGTCACCACTACATTATTTTTTGTAAAGTTAATTCTCTTCAGACCATTAGCTGACATTAGCATATAACCATCAAACTCTGTAGAGGATTTAATAATTGGGGTCTGTCCATTAGTCGCTTTAATCTCATACGACACGTTAGTGCCCTCGTTCATTCTAGGAAAATCATGAGCAAACGAACTTCTTATCAGTTCCTTAAAAGAGCTTATTTCTATTGTATCAAATGTATACTGGAAAGTAACCGTACGCAAAAAATTATTTCTGTACAGACGCCGTTCATTTTCAGGAAAACCAAATAACATAACCTATGTCAATATTATTAATATATATGTTAATGCAAAAACCATGCCAATAAACATATCCAAAAAAGCGATTATATGCTTCGCTCCGCAATTTACAACTATATTTCAGATAAATGCTTAATTGACGCGTTGTTATTTCTTAAAAAACACTTTTCACGCCGTTGTGGTGCAGTTGGCTATCTCTACACAGAACAGTATGAGCATTCAATCATGACCCGATGTCACTCGCTCCACCTCCTTAAGCGGCGCTACATAACACCCTATCGCGTATCCCGAGATAAGTTCTTCATCACTTGCCTCCTATTTAAGTCCGATGCCCGATACCCTCCGATTATAACAATGGCCAATGCACAAACGGTGCCAAATAGCACTCGGCTCCGAAGGAGACGCTTGGCTTGTCCAAGGAGGTTTAGCTCGACGAAGTCAACCGTCCCCAATGGCACCTTACTTCCTCGCGCCATACGCCCCATCCTTAGCCTCCAGGATAGTGCTAGGCTCTAGGACCACTACCGAATGCCAAGCCCCTAGGGGCACCTGAATTCCGTATTGACCATCGCGCGGGCAGACCCTAAACCGGGCAATCTCAGCAAATTGAGTCTCGTCAGTGGCAGTTTCGCCATCATGCACGGGGCCGCCAGTATCCACGCCACCCATCTCCTCATAGAACACCCACTCCAGGCACCCCTCCAGGCAAACAACCGTTTCACTCGTCTTAAGGTGCCGATGAATAGGCAAACGCGTCCCCACCTCCAGAGCGTTCAGCATCCGCTGGCTGGTATCAGCCGGCGTAGTCCGCAAATCAAAGTTCATGCGCAGCCGCTCATTAGCCCGCGCCTTATCATGTAGCGCCCCTGTCAGCTCCTTATTCAACAATTGTATCTCCATATCATCACTTCTTCAAAGATGCCAAGTACTCCTCATGCAAATGATAGTACTTCCGTACAAACAGAATATACCCCACTCCCAGCATGACACATACCGAAATCAAATATCCCCAGTGCCAAGCCGGAGTCTCAGGTATCAGGATCAATCCTGTGCAAATAGCCAATTGCAGAACTGTATAGATGGCCGATACCAACGTATGCTCCATACCCAGTTCATTAGCCATTAACTGATAAGCATGCTTACGGTGTGCTTCGCCCAGATTCTCGTGCAGAATAATTCTGTGACAGATGGTCAGAACTGAATCCACACCATATACAGCCAAGAACACAATGTAAGTGAAGTCACCGGTCTGCAAAATCAGCTTACCCAATAGAAATATCACAATAAACGCAGCACCAACACTACCAACATCGCCGGCAAAACACTTAGCTTTACCTTTCGGTCTGAAGTTAAAGAAGCAAAATACCAGGTCAGCCAGAATAGCAACAATAATCAAACTCTGTGGAGCAAAACTCATGGTATCATTCAGCCAAGCCAATGGTAGCAACAAAGCCAGCGTATAACCGCCATTAATGCCGTTAATGCCATCCATAAAATTGTAAGCATTGGTAATGCCCACACATACTATCAGAGCGATCAATATTGCCCACCACATATTCCATTGAATTATTCCCCAGCTCCATAACATCAAGGCCATAGCCGCAAATTGGAATACCAACCTAACACTATCGGGCAAGGAATGGATGTCATCCACAAAGCTGACACCAGCCACAAGAGTAATACCTACTAAAAACGGCCATAACTCCATTCCAAAGAACGCAGCATAAAACCAAACTCCTAGCAGATAGATAATACCGCCACCACGTAATACGATGTTCTTGTGCGACGAACGCTCGTTAGGTTTGTCAATTATATTGCATTTATCTGCAATCTTAAAGTACACAAACTCCGCTGAAAGTAGCAGCAATACAACAATAATGTATATCCAAACCATATATAATTTTATATCTATTTCGTTTTAGTTTACCATCCAAGCATCAAACACGTTTACCTCAATGAAAGAACTCGTTACTCCGCCAATAACGCAGTTTGTCTTAATATTTTCATTTCACGCTGAAATTTTTAATTCACCATATATCCTGGCCCAGTCCGGATATGAAAGGAATCACGCCCATGTACATGACGATATGAACCAATGAGACATGAGTTGAGTGATTTAATTTGAATGGGCACATTTACGTTACACTTAAAAACGCCATAAACGGTGTTTCATATTTTGATGAGGTTCATATTTACAATTCTATAGACCGCTTTCGTTTTCTTTGAGAGCGACACACTCTTAACACCTTATACGTAACAATGGTGCTACGCATCAAAGCCCATAGGGAAATAGTGTGCCTCATCATAAAAAATGCTATAGCTTCTCCATTAACGTTTTATCTATCATCACCTTTCTTGTTATTATATTGTTCCAAAGCTTTTTCTAATAAAAACAATGCCCTCAGTATATCCTTCTTGTTCAAAACATAGGCCAAACGTACTTGATTTATTCCCATACCAGATGTTGAATAGAATCCAGCAGCAGGTGCCATCATAATAGTTTCACCTATCTTACCCTCTGGCGTTTTCTCATCTTTCCAACAGAACTCGCTTAAACACCAAGTACAGAACTTCTCCGTATCTTCAACAGGTAATTGAGCAACCGTATAAAAAGCACCCATGGGAACAGGAGTATAACATCCAGGAATACGGTTTACGCCATCTATCAGACACTTTCTGCGCTCGACATATTCATCATACACTTCACGTGAATACTGTTCCGTACCTTCAATTGATGCCTCTGCAATCATTTGACCAATAAGAGGTGGTGACAAACGAGCCTGACAGAACTTCATTACAGTCTTACGCACCTGCTCGTTCTTGGTAATCAAAGCGCCAATGCGAATGCCACATTCAGAGTAACGCTTTGATACGGAATCGATCAGAACTACATTCTGTTCAATTCCCTCCAAGTGCATAGCAGAGATATAAGGAGAACCAGTATAGATGAACTCACGATAAACCTCATCTGAGAAAAGATAAAGATTGTATTTCTTCACCAAATCTCGAATCTGATTCATCTCCTTCTGTGTATAGAGATAACCAGTGGGATTGTTCGGGTTACAAATAAGAATAGCCTTCGTCCGTTCGCTAATTAACTCCTCAAATTTCTCTACCTTGGGAAGACAGAATCCCTCCTCTATGGTAGTGGCTACTGTCTTAATAACTGCTCCAGCCGATACCGCAAACGACATATAGTTGGCATATGCAGGCTCTGGAACAATGATTTCATCACCAGGGTTCAGGCAGCTCATGAAGGCAAAGAGTACTGCTTCACTACCACCACAAGTGATGATGATCTCATCTGCATCCAGTTTTATCTGATAGCGGTCATAGTAGTTCACCAGAGCCTTACGCAGAGAACGGTATCCTTGCGATGGGCTATACTCAAGTGTTTTTCTATCCACATGCTTCAACACATCCAGCGCCTTCTGGGGCGTGGGCAAGTCAGGCTGACCAATGTTCAGCCTATATATCTTTACTCCCTTATCTTCTGCCGCATACGCCAAAGGTGCCAGCTTCCGAATAGGCGATGCCGGCATCTCAACTCCGCGTTGAGATATTTGTAAATCACTCATATTAATGTCTACCTATAATCGATTTTACTCCAGTTGAGCATAAATACAACCACACTCTTATTGAGTCCAAAGAGAAAATGAAAGAATGGCGCAATCCATCTTTAGTGTGACGCCAAAAAGAAATTGTCTTTCTTATAATATAAGCTTTAGTTTTATAGTAGCTGCGGTCTCTATTATGACCAAAATTACCAACCTCTAAAATAAACTTGTTAATTCGTCTGCTTTTCTTTGCCCATTTTTTATCGGGAGAGTATAGCGGCATGGCATCAATAGGCATTCCAAGATATTCTATCGCATATGCGGCAAAAGCCAGCCACTCAGTCATAATGCCAGCATTATTTAGTCTGGATTCTAGCAAATGTATATCAATCGTATCTCTAAATATCAATAGTAGCCTACACCAATCGCATATCTGGCGTAATCCTAATCCTCCATGGAAGAAATGTTTTATTATGTGAGTAAAAACCAAGAATACATCATTGTTTGAGGATGGTAAAAAGATTAGGGTATTTCCATTATTCCAGGTCCTAACATTTCCATTAAGGAATATATCTTTCTGGACCTCTTCAATAATCTTATCCATATTTGGCAAGCAGCAACTCTTTAAAGTGCCATGGAGCTCCACCCCCCATTCTTCAATAGTCAAGCCAAGATGCATTGACTGCTTATTTTCAGGTTCTTTAGAAGAAGCTTGTTCAGATAAAAACGACTTAGCCTTCTGGTAGTTGTCTACACTTAATAATAAATCTATATCACCACACGCCCTCCATAATGGTCTTTCGTAGCATTGAGCAATCCCCTGTCCTTTTACCAGTAGCACATAGATATCTTGGTTACGAAGTTGATCTATTAACATGGCGATATAATCATTCATCGCCAAATTACGTTGCTCTAGCTGCAATGCACTTCCAACAAATGTCAAAGCTACTTCTTGAGGCACCTTCACATCTGTAACGTGTTCTATTCCAGCCGCAACCAGACCTATTACGGACTGCTCTTCAGCAAGCCTGTACACCTCCTTGAAATCAATCTGCCCATACTGCGAAAGCCGGACATCTTGCTCCCATAAGCCAGCTTGCACCAAGGCAAAAAACGCATGATGATTTTGATCTAACCGCATTTAGCTTATTTGAAGCTTTCAAGTGTTACTTTAAGGCCTTCTCTTGCGTCAACTGGCATCTTCTCAACACCAAGAGCTTTCTTTATCTTAGCGTTGGACGAGATGTAGTTTTCTGTCAGCTTACGAAGTCTCTCCGAATCCAAAGGAAGATGTAATGTGCCACCAATCTTGGCCACTCCATTCATCAAGCCCTTAGGCATCTTCCAGATATGCGCTTTCTTACCCAAAGACTTACAGATTTCCTCAATTAGCTCATTTGTAGAAAGTGCTTCATCATCACCCATGTTATATATGCCTGATTCAACATCTTTAGTTAATACCCCACTTACAGCAAAACAGATGTTCTCAACGGATGTGAATGTTCTACGGTTCTCAAAAGCACCTAATGGCCATGGAATCCCTTTCTTAACGACATTATATAGCAGATTCAAGTTCCCCTTATTGCCAGGACCATGAATCATACAAGGGCGGAAAATATAGACTCCTCTATCCTTGAACTCATCAGGACGGGTCTCCATGGTATTCAATATATACTGTTCAGCAGCAATTTTGCTCTCTCCATAAGGGCCCACGGGACTTGGAACGACATCCTCCGTCAAAACGCCATCCACTCTGTCAGCAGCTGCTTTGGCTGTACTGAAGAACACAAATTTCTTGGTGTTAGGATGAGCACAGAAATAATCAAAGATCTTGATCGTCAAATCGCGATTCACTTTAAAATAAATCTCTGCTGCACTTTGATTCTTAGTATCATGTGCTTTTCCTGCCAAATGAATAATTGCATCAACATCTGGAATACCGTCTTCCTTATCGAGATAATCCCAAGAGAAAGTATATCTAATACCTTCTTTGGTAGGGTTAATTATATCCAGCCCGTATATAGTATGATTCTTCGAAAGTATCTTTACTAGGTTTGAGCCCACAAACCCATGGATTCCAGTTATCAATATCTTCATTTGCTTACCAACTCTTTATATATATTAAGGTGACGTTCAATCACTATATCTATTGAGAAATTCTCTTCTGCATATTTACGTGAGTTCCTTCCCATCTCCTGCCTTAAGGCAGCATCAGAGAGTAGTATATCCAGTTTTTCAACCAGCGCATCTACATTCTTTGTTGGAATCAAGTAGCCGTTATATCCATCAATAACAGTCTCTTTACAGCCCACGGAATTGCAGGTGATCACAGGTCTTCCAATGGCATCTGCTTCAATAAGAGATTTTGGCAAGCCTTCCATATAATAAGATGGGAATGCCACTATATGGCTACTCTGCAATAACTCTTTCACATCAGTTCTGTATCCTAACCATTGGATATATTTCCCATCACATACAGCTTCCAACTGCTCTTTGGTGATAGCCCCCGGATGATCATCCAAACCACCAACGAGAAGAAACTCCACCTCGTCTTCATATTTATTGCGTAACTTTTCTGCAGCCTCTGTTAAGATGAAGATACCCTTCTCCACAATCATTCGTGCTGTTAGAATTACACGAATCTTACCATCAGAGGGTTCTGGTGTATAACAGAACTCGTCAAGATGAACACCTGAGCCTTTAATGTAGCGAGCTTGTTCAGGTTTGATAATACCATTATTTACATATAGCCCTTTATCCTCATCGTTCTGGAAGATACAAAGTAGATTCTTTCTGTTATGGGAATACTTTAGCACCTTTGGCATTACACGAGCCATCATCCCTTTGTTGTCTTCTGCAAAGAAACCACCTAAACCACTGATGGCGTTTACTACACCATTCACCTTAGAGGACTTAGCAGCCAACGTTCCCCATAAGATAGTCTTCATTCCTACATGATGTACCACATCAGGTTTCTCTCGCTTATATAGTTTGCGCAGGAAGTTAAGCGTTCCTAGTTCTTGAAATATATTCATTCCAGAACGGGACATGGGTAGATTGATAGTTTTTAGACCAAGTGACTCAATATCCTTCAACTTGCCCGTATCAGCCGTCACGATGGTCACATCCCATCCTGCCTTTTGAGCAGCAAGGGCAACATCCTTCCTATGGGATAGAAAGAACCAGTCAACATTGACTACAATAAATAGTTTATACATTATTACTCAATTATCTAAAAATTCCTGTAGTCGCTCAGCCGCCACAATAATAGACAAACTCTATACAATACTTATTCTGCCTATCATTACTTTAGGAATTCTCTTTATATACAGTCTCTATAAAATCTTCCAAGACCTTCGAATAATAGCGAAAATCAAAAATCTCATTATGACTCATGCAATATTGTTTCATAGTCCGCACTTGATCTTTAGTCATTTGTGCCACTAGCCCTACAGTATCACGTATAGATGCTGGGGTGTTTTCAGCAATATACCCGTTCTTTCCCTGAATGACAATTTTGGGCAGATCGCTAAAACAATTTGTTATAACTGGTATGCCGGCCGCTGTAGCTTCAGCATATTTAGTTGGAAATCCAGCGTTGTTCGGGCGAGTGGGTTCTCTAAAGAAAATGGAGAAGTCTGCTTTTTTCAATTCATTAACAGCCTCTTCATGCGATAATCTACCCACAAAGGCAACATTATTAGGAACATTTTCTCTAATATATATCTTACGATACTGTTCAACAGAGATTCCAACAATTACCAATTTAAGGTTGGCATACGGAGTTACGGTATCTATAATTGTATCCAGTTTATCTTTATCTCCTCTTCCAGGTGATCCAACATAAAGCAATGTAATTAAACTATTATTTGTTTCGCTTCTGTTATTCCATAAAGGCGATTGTAAATCAACTGTAGGGGGAATAGTAACTACCTTGTTTTTGGAATAGTAATCTTCGAGATAACTACTTATTACAATTAACCCATCAATTTTTTTATGGAGAATCCTCATTCTCCATTCGGTGTCCAACCACTTTATGGCATTATGAGGATGATACCACTCTGTTACATCACCCAACAGTTTTATTTTATTATTTTTACAATAGCATTTCATACGCCACAATCCAAGCGAAGGATAATTATATGCTATTACAATATCAGGGCACTCCTTCTTTACAATCTGGAGTTCTCTAGAACCAGCCAAATGCCTTATCCATTCTTTCTTTGATTTGGGATAAGGTAAATTCTCATATTCAAAACCACTTACCACCCCTTGATAATTATCTGAATGTGTAAGGCCCAGAAATTTGACTTCGTATCTATATTGGAGAGCCTTGGCTATCGACAACACTCTTTGTGCGGCCGCATTACCATCAGGCATCTCAAAACCTCCGATGTAAACAATTTTTATTAGCTTGACTCCCTTGTTCATTTTGCTTATAATGGCAAGTTTTAATAAAAGCGAAATAACAGTCTTTAGTTTTGGATAGGAATCTCTTCTAAGCGAAAGAAATACAAATTCTAGTTGAGAATATTGGCATAAAGATTCTGGAGTAGTACATCTTTGTCATATTGAAAAGACACCAAATTGTTCTTAATTGAAGTATAGGTTCCATCGTTATCATTAATCATATCACTAATAGCCTGTATTATATCCTCAAATGCCGCAATCAATCCCTCTTCTTTATCAGCGATACTTTCGTATGCACAAGGGTAATCTGTTGTCACAACAGGAATTCCCAGTATTTTTGCCTCAGTAAGTGTATTATTAAATGTTTCCGATTTTGATAAACTTACTAAGAGGCTACTGTGCTTTAAATATGGATAAGGGTTGGGCTTGTTCCCTAGAACTATAATCGAATCCTGCACATGGTATTTATCCACACCGTCCATAAAAAGAGTATATTCATCCTTAACCGCCACTCCGCCTATTATCACCCATTTGAATTCTAACCCTAAATCTCGCAACTCTCTACATAATCGTGGTATTTCTGAAATCCTTTTTACTGGATCTATCCTACCCAAAGAAACAATTGTAAAGTATCGGTTGTCCCAGAGATCATCAACTTTTTCCAAAGACAAAGCACGAATTCGCTCGTCGTTTAAAAAATTATACTGTACAAATGCTCTATCACTAAACTCAGGGTGTACAGATAGGAAACTTGCCAATGCCGCTTTAGACACGCTGACTATTTTATCATATTTTTCATAGCAAGCTTTATACTTATCGCCGGTGTTTTCAATGAATCTAGTGTATTCACTTCTCACCCACGCTATCTTGATTCCGTTTTTGAAATAACTTCCAAATAGCGTAGCTTGTCCTTCTTGAAAAGCAAGAACATAATCATATTCTCCAGTATCCAAGCTTCTGGCATATCTCTTAAATAATAAGGGAGAAATATCTATATTTAGCTTTTCGAGTCCCTTCTTGATAGCTTTTACAAGGAGAAATAGTCTTGTTCTAACCTCTGATTTAAAACTGGTTTTAGTATTCCCTTGTTGTCTATTATCTTCACCAACTATCGTACAGTGTTCTGCTACATATTGTTTATTTGGACCTGTATTAGTGATGCCAAACACACTGATATGGAATCTTTCCTGATCTACAAGAGATATAAAATTAATAAGAGAGGATATAGTTCCCCCACTATGAAATGAGGGAACTATAATAAGAATCTTTGACAACTTCATTCCTTAATTATACTATATACTATTTCAGCTTCTCTTCAAGTATGCTTATAATAGAACCTATATTTTTTAACTGATTCAACTCTTTTAACTTGAAACGAATTCCGAACTGACTTTCTACTTCTGAGATCATCAACATATTCGTCAATGAATCCCAGTTCTCTACATCACCAGCATTCATTTCGTCATTCAGAACTAGTTCTGAATCATTAAAAGTCGTTCTGAATATTGCAGTCAACTTCTCTAAAATTTCATTTCTTTCCATTTTATTTAAATTTAATTGTTAATAATTATATATCTCTTTCCATTAAAAGTAATGTGTCATCCGGGTAGTATTCCCTAATTAGGGGATGATGTGAAGTAAAGATCTTTGCCGTATGGAAGCCAGTACGCTGACGGGCTTTAAGTGCTTTCTCATTACCCTTGCATACTACGACCTGGACTTTCTTGGCACCCATTTCTGAGGCTCGTTTAATATGCCAATTATCCAACAATGCCATAATATGATAACCTCTGAAAGCAGGACTGGTATATGAGTTCTCAAACTGATATGCATCCATATCTCTTTCAATCATAATATCTTTCACGATATCATACTTGCTCTGGCCTTTTATTAGATTCTCCTTGGGCAAAACATAAGCAAAAAGGTTTGATTTTAGCATAGCAGAAGATGCATGATCCTCATTATTTCCTTCCAACCAACCACCACGGGCAGCGACTACCTCACCTTCATATTCTGCTACAACAAAGCTACTGATTGATAATTCACAACCGTCAATCTCCTCCTCCAACATCAGAATCAGATATCTACGGTAATCCTCTTCGGACAATTCAAAGTAGTTTGCCGGTCCGATCTTGTCTGTGGAACTTTTTTCTGCCTCAATGATTGTTGTGGCTATAAACTCCACATCATCCATTGTAGCAGGCCTGATAATCAATTTATCTGGATTATACATAACAATTTCTATTTTGTACTTACTAACTCTATTAACCCCACATGCAGATGATACAGATAGCATATCTCGTGGCCATCCATTGCTACAGACGGTACGGGCTCAAACAAGGGTTTGAATCCTTCATCAAATAAATCTTCCACTGCCAGTTCGATGTCATCCACATCATAGCAGACATGATAAGTTGAACAACCTATTTTCTGAAGGATCGTGTCAACGGGTGATGGCTCTCCTTCTTTCAAAGGAGCAACCAGTTCGATTGCTGGGAAACCGTCTTTTGTAAGGAACGCAATTCTCGTATGCTGCACCTCTTCTTCAAAGACTTCCGACATCTGCCATCCCGCTTCAAGATAATACTGAGCTGTTTTATTTATATCCCTAACGGCATATCCGACATGATTTATTCTAAGTAAATGTTTCATAATGACTATTTTATCATCGCTTTTAGTTTAACCTTATCTATCTTATCGCTAGAATTAAGAGGGAATACCGGCACATAGAACAGTCGAGTTGGAATCATATAAGACGGCATCTTGGTTCGCATGTATGCAATCATATCATCAGGATTAAACTCTTCTGTTTCAATGAACATGGCTATTTCAGTAAGTGCTTCCTTATTGTCAAAAGCCAAGCAAACCACATTCTTTCCGCCTAGGAATTCACGAGCATGATATTCAATCTCTCCCATCTCAACGCGAAAACCCTGAATCTTAGCCTGATGGTCAAGGCGGCCTGAATACATAATATCGCCATCAGCGTCTTTATAGCATAGATCTCCAGTATGATAGAAACGCATATTCACGCCATCAACCTCTTTATAGAAAAATGAACTAGCATTTTTTTCCTCATTTTTCCAATAGCCTTTCGTAACTTGGTCGCCAGCGATACAGAGTTCTCCTTTTTCTCCAAAAGGAAGTTCGTTTCCCTGCTCATCAAGAATAAGTCCCACACAATTGGCCAGTGGCTTACCAATAGAAATAATACCATTTAGGCTCTTATTCACACCACCACGAGTCAACTTGTAATATGTGCAATAGATAGTGGCTTCAGTAGGTCCATAAAAATCGTAAATTTCAGTATTTGTTGCACAATTGTACCAATCCTCCATCAAATTGACAGGACAAGCTTCAGCTGTCAAGATGCAGACTTTGAGGCTGGTTGCATCCATCTCCTCAAAATATGGCTGTAGATAACGTAACATGGAAGGTGCCATCGCACCGAATGTAATATGTTGTTCTTCTATTAAGCCGCTAGCATACACATACTTCACCTGTCCGTACGGGATTGTATAGCAACAAGCACCTCTAGTCAATGAAACGAGATAACTCTGTACGGAAACATCAAAAGTCAGGTCAAAAGCTTGCAAGCATTGGTCTTCCTCCGTAATCTCTATTCCCGTCTTCCAGAAAGAATCCATAAATGCACCGACATTCTTTCGCATCAGCATAACCCCTTTGGGTTTACCTGTGCTACCTGAAGTAAAGAGAATATAAGCCAGTTCCTCATCGGAAATATCCGTTTTTGGTTCCAAACAGTCTCCCTCATATTGCAGAGCGGAAGATTTAATTACCGGAATACTTTCATATCTACTCTCTTCAGAGGAATCAAGAATCAAGTCCAGTTCCACTTGCTCACAGATATCCGAACAGCGTTCCAGAGGCCAGTTGGGATGAAGTGGCACGTAGCAATCTCCTTCTAACCAGAGAGCCAAGATGGAAGCGTATGTGTCCAAGTCATCATTGATGACAAGACCTACCTTAGTATTCTTATAATTCGATCTCTGCAACGCAGATCTCACCTTCGACACGCACTCACTCAACTGCGAATAAGTATAGAATGTTTCTTCTATACAGAATGCATTTCTGTCTGCGAATCTCATCATGTTATTCAGCACTGGCTGAATAACTTCTCTCATAAATATAGACTTCTTAATCATATTATACTTGTAGATATTTCATTATTTCCACACGTCTGTCAAAAAAGTATTTCTTATAATTCTTCTCTAACAACTCCAAGGGTAAACGTTGCTCTTCTGGATAAAGAGCCTTCTCGTGCTCAATAATCTGCTCCGGAGTAAAACGAAAGCCGACCACCCTAGCGGGGTTTCCGATCACTGTGGAATAAGGGGGAACAGAGCGGCGGAGAACAGAACCAGCTCCAACTGCAGACCCTCTTCCTACTACAACTCCAGGCATAAGAACGACATTCGTACCTAGCCAAACCTCTTCTTCAACTATAACATCTCCGCTTGAAGTGTTTTGAGGATCGAGTTCTCGCTTTTTCGCTTCTGTTACATCTCTACGCCAACAACCAACGACAGACAAATGAGTACCTGTCGAAACGACCAGCCCCGAGGCCGAACTAGAATATTTCTTCATTATAAATTTTGCACTTCCTGCATGGATAATAGCATTCTCGCGAATTACAGCATTATCATGTAAATAAACATTCTTTGATCCAACTATTTTTGACCTACGACTAACATAGGCTGTATCTGCCAAATAGCCCATTCTCTTCTTAAGTCGTTGTTTCCGTACTTTAACAAGAAGATCCTTAAGTGTATTGATACTAATCATATAAATAACGTTAAATTAATCAAAAAAACATCGAGTACGCTAACATCATTAAAACTCCTATTGCAATTAAGTTCTTATTGGTTTTATGCCAAATAGCACGATTATAAGTTTCTGGAACTAGCATATATAAGAGAAATATAAAGGGAACCGCCTCCATAGAACGTCGCAAGTCAATGTGACTCGACAGCGTCAAAGCTATGAATATGAGCATTATTATCAGAATCCATCGTTCATTAAAGGCCATCTTTTTAAAGAAACCCTTAAATAAACAATAGTACATAAGACCATAAAAAATTACAAAACCAAATATCTCATAAACAACAGCAAGAATTGCCAGATAATAATTGGAGAGACTGCCGGCTATTGAAAAACGGGACAAATTATCTAATGGTAGTTGACTAAAAAAGAGAATTACAACATGTCGAACACCTATAGGTAAACCCCTTAAACGGCTAGAAACACCACTTTTGCCTTCGTATATAGCATCTAAATCTTCCATTTGATTTGTGGTACTTTCTATCAATACTGATGATGCAAATGCGGCACCAACAAATACTACCCCAACTATAATGATAGGGACTAGTAAAAATTTGAATTTCGCAAACTTTTTATCCTGTAGAAGCTTATATAGCCAGAACATAATAAAGGCGCCAAAGAACAAACCTGTATAAAGACGTATTCCAACCGTGGCCGCCAGTACTAACAAAAGTATAAATATATCTGTGATTTTGGGTTTTCTAATTACTATCCTCAAACCCAACATGTAGAAATATGCAATAGCGATATCCCTAACTATAACTATAGAGTAGATATGAAAGAGAGAGAGTAATGCAAATAAACAAGCGAATTTACATGCTTTTGAAGGTATAAAATAATAAACAAATATCTTATAGACTTCTAAAGCCGTTAAAACGCCGAAAAGCGTTTGAAAAAAAGTCAAATAAAAAACTGACGTTCCATCAAAATTATGGTTTGCTATATATGACCAAAACGAGAGTCCTTGATTGTACAAACCATTATCATCAGAAAAGAAGAAAATAGTTTGTGTAAGAACTTCCAACGCGTCACTAAACGACCATGTATTTATTATTCTATATGTATCAATATACTTAATCGGATCCTCCACGAAAAAAAACTGCCCGTTTAAAAAGGAGCGACTTGCAATAAAAGCAGAAAGTACATATACTGAGAATACGATACCAAAGACTTTACTTCCAGAAGATCTCTCTGCTGCATTTTTTCTTGAATAGACAGAAAAGAGCCCTAAAAGATAAAGCAATAACATGGCAGCCACAGAAGATGTGTGGCCGTCAAATAATCCCACAAATATTAAAGCTAAAAATGCTATTATGTACCACATGGCTGTTGAATCATCAAGTTCTCCTCATATCATTTACCCCTAATCAACATCAAATAAAAGAGGTACTATCCCTTGTGTTTCGTAATATTTTGACACTTCCAGAATACTCGAATAACTGTTAGTCAACAATTTTATCATGACGTTATTAACCTCAGTTTCCGGGAATATTCTTTTCAAGTTATAAAGCGCCGAACTGGTAAAACCATAAATCGCGAGTGGCGCATTTTCTAAAGAAAGAATATATACCTCTACATTCACCCCTAAGGGCAAATACCCAATCCCTAATTTCTCACAAAAGTCTCTTGCAAAAAGTGATTTGTCACGTCCGTGGGGCACATACACTATTTCTTCTTGAGGGAACGTTGTTCTTACTCTATTTAGCACTTCAAATAGCGCATGTTTAAAATCCTCTTCATTTATTCCTTCGCTGATGAACCCTCCATTGTTGGTACCAATAAAAAATACTCTTTTCTTTAACTTAGACATACCTGGTAGTCTCAACGATGAAATATCATTAATAGCAATATTCCATTTAGGATTCTCTATCCCTTCATAAACAGTTAAAACGTTATTCAATTTGATGTTTCGTAATCGTGCGATCAATTTATAATAAGAATTGATAATTATAGACCGCCCGGTAACATTAAACTGATTCTTCAATAGCGATATTGTTGCAATACCATCATCAAGATGAACAAGCGCCCCCCCTCTCTGAAGTTCTCTAATAGAATAATAGTACCCATCTTGGTATAAGTGGGTTCCTAGGAATACTCTTTTATACCTATTCGTGTGCTTGAACAATAGTCCAATACGTTTTCTAAAACTTAACAAATCCTCTCTAGACACATTATACTTTAACCCATAACGCTCCACTATTTCGATAGTTTGCTTATTGCGGTTTTCAGTGGTTTTATGAAGATGAAGAGTTAGCGTATATTGATCTATCTTCAGTTGCTGGATGGCACTGATAGCACACATGGCTTGGAATGGAGTCTGGACTATAAACAAGGAAGGGACCTTCTCGGCAAACGGATTATCCACGATCATAATAAGGGTTTTGCATTATCTAACATTTCCAAAATCTGTAAATACGTTATCGTACGAGTAATACCGCCTTTAGTAGAGCATCCTCCGTAGTCCACACCTTTAACAAGCCCATGCTTAGTCATAATCTCCTCAATAACATCTTGTGAAGACCTATCATGAATAACTTCTTCTTTCTTTTTCTTATTTTTAAACAACCTTTTTACTTCCTTACCAAAACTCGATCTTATGATTTTGTCATAAAATGGAATACTTGATTTTACCGTATTAATAAATTTCTTACTAGCCGGCAGTTTTAAAGAGTTTGTATTTTTGTCATACATCATATAGTGCGTGTGAGTAAATACAGGAACTTCCATAATAGAAGGATAAATCTTGAGTAGCAAGTCTATCATAAATCTACTATTCTCCCTTTTTCCTGTATCCACACTTAATACATATTTTAAGCATTGTTTCTGCCCTAAAAGGAAACAACTATAATGGTGGTAATTAATCCAATTTACTAATCTTGAATCACCCTCTAGTCTTCTCTCTAATGATAGATAAACCTCATCATTATTTGATATATGATCAGGGTTAAGATTCCATTTCTCACAAACCGATAGAAGTTGATTCCTCAAATACCGTTTAAATGATGCCATATCATTAATAATTATCTCTTTAGGATCTGTCATTGGCATCAAATAATTATCTATATAATAATCTATAGAAAAATAATCGCTTTGCAACTTATTGATGAAGTCCAGGTTTCTATACATTTCACCAAAATAACCAAAGAATATCGATTTACTATCAATGGTTATATATCCATTAAAAATTGCATCACTTCCAGCATATAATTCATAATGCTCCCCAAACTGTTCAAAGAGTTTTTTCCAGTCTTTATTAATAGGGTCTGGCGTAGTCCACTTCATCGTGTTAAACGTCAAACCATACTTAGCCGAATACAGGCGGTCAATTTCAGCATCTTCATTATAGGTGTTCGTGACTGTAGAATTCCCGATTCCATAATACAAGGATGGTTTTGCTCCAGCCGCTAAAAATGATGCCAAATTCAATCTATTATCCAAACCTCCTGTCGAACTCAAGGCGGGCGTACCAAAACTCTTTATAATTTCAGTTGCATTTGATATTAGAGATTTTGATACAACGTCCACAATAGACTCATAACTCATTTTTTCATCAGAAACCCAAGATGACTTAATGGTGGATAGACTAACTGAACTAGTTGCGCAGTCTATTACAATACACTTATCGTCACTTAGCCTATACACATCTTTGAAATATGTGCCACCACAGAAAATAGAACCAATCCATATTTTCTCATAAATATTATTCCAGTTGGGTTCAACTGATATTGTACTAGCTATATCAATCAAATTATTACATATAACATATTCGGAATCACGCACAATATAATACAAAGCAAATAATGCGTAATTATCTGTGAAAACGTACAAAGATCCTGCTTTTTTTATTATGATGGCACCGTTCCCAATAATAAAATCTCGAATAGATTCTATACTTTGTACCCCTTTAAAATCCTCATAAATATTTCTCAATGCTGGTTCCCCGGAACGATTGTTATAAATAATCGTCCCCACTACAGAAATAAAGTCATCATTAATCTGAAGGAAATTCTCATTTTTCATTCCCAACTTGTGGAATGAACTAAAAATAAAAGAACCAGATCTCTCACTTTGTCCAGATAAGGAAAAACCCGCTTTCTCAGACTTCGCGACCGTCTTTTTTACCGCCCCCACATTCGATAATATAAACTTTGACATAATAATATGAACAGTTAATTATTTTTTCTTTTTGTTTTTAAAATATATAGCATTGCTCTATAATCTATTGGATATATTTTGTATACCAATAATAGATATAGAAGAACTATTATAATTTTCACAGGCAACATCGCCCAAGAAGAACCAAGGAAAAACAACATGGAACAAATTATAGATATTCCAAATATCAATAAAAGTTTGCCTGTCGCATAGACTGGATGCATTGCCTTTTGGGATTCTATGATGATAATAAATAATGTGAAAAGGTTTACACTTATTAATGAGAAACAAGCCCCATAATAAGAAAAACGCGGGATTAAAATCAAATTGAGAATAATACTAAGTGCAGAAGCAAGTACCCAGATTAAAGATTTTATCTTAACATATTTAACTTCATACGCAATAGGATACACGAAAAGCTTTCTGTATATGTCTATTAATACAGCAAAAAGCACAAGGTACATTATAATACCACTTTTCTGATAACTAGAAGAAAGGACTGCTACAATGTTATTAGAGAACACGATTAATCCCGTAATAATCATAGTTAGCACTATAGCGATCTTTTCGATCAACCTACAGGAGTATGAAATATCAGGCTGCTTCCCTTCCTTAAATTCAGTATAATTAGTGAATACAATTGGAGTAAGTGCCTGCGCCATAGAATGAAAAAGAATATTTGGTATTGAACCTAACGTATGCCCCATTCCATAGATGCCCACGGAAGCTGAATCCTTATACTTATTCAAAATTAATCGGTCGGATAATGAAACTATAAATAATGAAACATCACTTGGAAGCTGTGATAAACCGAACTTAATCGATGGTTTTAAATAATTCACATTTAACTTCAAAACGAAATACTTTCGTGAGAACACTAAGAACAAAAGCATCTGTAACACTCCGCCTAAAAGTATTGTCAAAACCAACGCCATCGCCTTATCCTGCATTGTAAGCACCAATACCAGCTGAATCACAATATTTAAAACACCCAAAACAATGCTCGCTATCGATATGGTTACAGCTTTTTGTTGAGCATATAACAGCGAAGTTATGAGATTATAAAAAGTGGATAAATAGACTGCGGCAGTTGCCATCAACAAGTATAACCCCGGGAGCTTCATCCAGGAAGAGATTGGATTATTAAATAATACCAACAAACCTGCTAATATAGTAGCTACAATAAATACAAAAATGACATTCGTAGAATAGAGCTCTTTAATCTCCTTATCTGACTTGCAATTAAAATAAAAACGCTGGATAGAACTGCCCATTGATAGGGACATAAAAATCCCAAAGAATGTTACATAAGACGAAACAAGATATACTTTTCCATATGCATCGGGTGATATCAAGCTAGAATAGAGCGGTAGCAACAAGAAAGATGTTGCTTTCAGCACTATCGTCGACACCAAATATAACGCGCTATTTTTAATCAACTTTGACATTTCGCCCGGATCTTATCGTATGAAACTATACTATTACAATACTATATTAAACCTGTCCCTATTATCTGTAATATATCTTCTTATTGTGGTATATCCAACGAATAGCGCTCTCCTTTTTTCATATCATGAGATGCGGTTTTTCCAAGGATCTCTGACAAATATTTAGGATGCAATCCAAATCCAGGCCTTACACTTCTAACTTTATTCTCGGTTATAACTTCTCCAGCCTTAATATCCTCTGCAACATAAAGTGACCTACAGAACTCTCTTCCCTTAATCTTTGTAGGGTCAGTAGGATAAACAACTTCTCCGATAGCCTTTTCCACATTGCGGATAGACTTCACCATAGCAGCAAACTCCCCTATCTCCATAGAGAAAGCAGCATCTGGTCCGCCTATTGAGCGGTCAAGAATGAAGTGCTTCTCAACCAAAGTAGCACCAAGAGCAACTGCAGCAACAGCAACATCATATCCCATTGTGTGGTCGCTCAAACCAACTTTCACGCCATAGCGTTCCTTCATATCCACCATTGTCTTCAGATTGGCATCCTCAATAGGTGCAGGATATGATGAGGTACACTTCAAGAGTGTGATATCATCATTGCCGGCATCCTTACAAGTTTTGACTGCCAGTTCAATATCATCCGGCATGGCAATACCGGTAGAGATTACCATAGGCTTGCCTTTCTTTGCTGCATACTCTATCAGAGGGATATCAGTAATCTCAAAGCTGGCAATCTTCATTATAGGATTTCCAAGATCTTCAAGGAAGTCCACGGCAGTCTTGTCAAAAGGCGTTGAGAAACAAATTAGTCCACACTTCTTTGCCTCATCAAAAATAGCCTGATGCCACTCCCAAGGGGTATAAGCTTCCTGGTACAGGTCATAAAGCGTACGGCCATCCCAAAGGGTTCCCTTTACCTTGAAATCATCTGCATCACAGTTGAGCGTAATGGTATCAGCTGTGTATGTCTGTATCTTAACAGCATCTGCACCGGCTTCTTTAGCGGCTCTCACGGATTCAAGAGCGACATCAAGTTTATGTCCATGATTAGCTGAAAGCTCAGCTACAATAAATGTTTTATTATTCATTGATTAAAAATTCCATATAAATTGTTCTAATTATTATATTCGAAACACAAGGCCTAACAACTTTTTGTATAAATCCGCGAACAGCAAAGAAACCAAAAGAGTCGCTATGATTGTAAATGATACCTGTAAATATACAGAATCAAATAGTTTTGAAGTTACAACCCCTATCACTCCACTACCAATTAACACCATCTGTATCAGAAATACCTCCCATGAAATAGTTCCAACGTGAGTTATATAATGTTTTAACTTTGATGTCTTCAATTTTGCGTAGAGTTTTGATAACAATAAAAAGAGACCTAATGTGTAGAAATATCCTAAACCTGTCTGTGCCTCCCATCCATCAGGCAATATCGGGTCAGCGTATATAGGAACTTTGCTATATATCATTAATACAAGATAAATCATTGAGAAAGCCATAAACGGTATTAACCTTTTATCATTGAAACCCTTCAAATACATAAAGGCAGGAACACTTAAAAATAGATACCTAAAACATGTGTATCCTGGTTTCAAACCAATATATCTCTCCCATAGAAAATCAAGCAACAATCCAAGTATTAATAAAATACCCCCCCCACTGCGATGCCTTGCCTCTCTAATAAGAGGTATATTGCCGGCATCAATAACCAAATCTGCATATAGCACCAGACATAATAACTACCAGGTCCATTATCATAACACAGAATACTACCTATTGCCCTCTCTTTGTTCCCTATTACGAGAAAGAATACAGATTCTATTACCGCTAAAAGTAATAAAGGTAACCAAATCTTCAGAAAGATTTTCTTGAACCTATCTTTTGAATAATAGCTCCTAAAAACATCTGGATTCTTTTCGAGATTTCTAAAGCCCAAATAGAATGTTATAAATAGAAATAAAGGAACGGCTTGCCATATATGGAATACAGCAAACGTACCTCTCAATACGACACGGGGGAAAGTATGGAGAAGTATAACAGAAAGCGCTGCTAAACCCTTAATAAAATCAATTTCCTCTAAATGTATTGCCTTTGCCATTGCTAAATCTGGATTCTATTTACATCTTTCGCTATACTAAAGTTCTCAATCTCAGCAAATAATAAATGTACTCGTTGTCTCTGCCTTGTTCCTTATAGCCAAGTTTCTCGTGATACTTGATAGACCTCAAGTTGTCTTGTTTCACCTTGGCTGAAACGGCTTTAATCTCAGGGGGCAAACTGCTTAATATCTGCCGTTCCCATTTTTCAGTTTGTCCCGTTCCTTGCGTGGAGGGGTTGGCAATAATGCCACGTTCCCATACCCCCTCACCTTCGTTGGTAAGGTTATACGTGCCCACCAGCATGCCTTTCTTGTAAATGGCATAATAGAGTCTGTTAGGGTTGCCTTTCAGACTCTCAACAAATTTGAAATGATTCTCTTCTGGAATCACTTCCGGATTCACCATCCAGGAGCGCACATCATCCCTGTTCCTTAATGCAAGGATATCAAGGTTCTGCTCCCTGGTACAATCCACATAGTTAATCACCTCATAACGGTCGTTCCACAAAGAGTGAAGCACCACATCTTTGTACACACCGTTAAACAGGCAATGTTCCTTCAATGTAGCCTCTCGTTTGTATCCATTAGCCTCCAGCATCGTGTAGAGGTGTGGACGCAAGTCAAAAGCGTAAGTGTAAATCTTATGCAAGCCCAAATCATCAAAGGCCACGGCTTTGAGCATTGTGAGATAGTTACTCCAATGCTCTGCAAAGTGCTTTGCCTCCAACTGTGTGTCCATAATAAAAGAGATCTCTCCATTACGGTCAATCCAGTTGATATGGACCAAACCACCATACCCTATGCAGACACCCTTCTCCAAGTAGGAGAAGAGTATCTGATCGGGCTTGGGGTTGTCATACAGCTTGGAAACAACAATATCAAAATAACGTTGCTGGTCATCCTCAGTAAGAGGACGCGCCTGACGCAAGTGATAGATTTGCTCGTTACGCCACTTCATAATGGAGAACCTATCCTCATATCGAAGTGGAACTATGGAGTAATCACCTAAGTGTTGCTCCTGATGCTGTAGACAAATGTATTGGGGCATAAAGCTTAATTAAGACGTTTGAAACCAGCCTGACATACAGGACCGTCAAGTGCCTTCATCACATCCTCACCATCTTCAAAGTCACGAATCTTGGCAAAGATAGGATCAAGTGCCTGATAGTAATCCTCAAGAACCTCGTCGGTGTGTGCAAGGCAGGTATACATCAATGTACCTGCAATGTAACCCTTCTTGAGCATTTCCTGAGTGACATAGGTCTTGTATGCAAGGGCATTAGGAGAATCGAAGGTATATCCAGCAAGAGGAGGAATACCCCATTGGTTAATCTTTAGGCCATACTTGTCAGCCAACTTCTGCCAATTCACTTTATTCTTGAGACCCTGTTTGGTGATGAACTCCCAGGACTTGGTTTTCTCCATCACATCGAGAGCTGCCAAAGCAGCAGTCGGTCCAATGCGGTCTGTCCAGAAGGTGGAGCTAATCCAAGAGCCCTGAGCAGCATCCATGATTTCCTTCTTACCAATAACTGCAGCAATTACATAACCGTTACCCATTGTCTTGGAGTAGATGGTCATATCAGGATATACTCCATATTTCTTGTGCAGACCAAAGTAAGTCTCACGGAAACCTGAGGTGCATTCATCAAAAATCAGAATAACGCCATATTCATTGCAAAGGTTGCGGATGTGCTCCAGATAACCTTCAGCAGGGCCATAATTGCGACAAACCTCCATCTTCACAGCGGCCAGATCTGGAGTATTGCGAATAATATTCTCAATCTCCTCAAAGTCGTTGTAGTGGAAAGGAATTGCAGTTCCACGGAGTTCACGAGGAACGCCATTGGTGGGAATACCAGGAAGCAGGTGGCCAGCAAGTGCATCGCTCTCACCAAGGTTTACTGACACATACCAGTCATGCCAACCGTGGTAACCGCAGATAGCAACCTTATCCTTGCCTGAGTAAGCACGGGCAATACGAATACACATAGAGTTGGCTTCGCCACCGCCACGGGTATAACGCACGCCACCAGCCCAAGGGTTGTTCTGAAGAATCTTTTCTGCCAGATAAACTTCCTCAGGGCAGTTGAAAGTTGTCAAGTTACCATCACGAACTACCTTCATAACAGCCTCATCAACCTCTTCACGTGCATAACCCAATGTGTTGGTACCAACACCCATCAGGCCGCAGTCAATATACTCACGTCCGTCCAAATCCCATACATGACATCCCTTTGATTTGCTATAATAAGCAGGCCAGTTCTCAGGAAGCAACTGTTCAGGACGTTTAGAAAGGAGGGATGTTCCTCCAGGAATCATTGTTTTAGCTTTTTTGTAAAGCTCTTGACCTTTTCCCATAATGATATAATTTAAATCGTTTATTTCTTTACGAACACACCATCATTAGCAATGGACTTAGCGTAGCCTTCATTGTTGGCAAACTTACTGTTAATGGCATATAAGTCCTTATGCTCTATGAGGTAATCAATATAATCTTTCCAACCCTTCTCTATACCAAGATTCTCAATGAGGGCTTTTATCACCTCAAAGTCTTCCTGTTCATCAATGGTAATGCGATAATCATCTGCATTGTATTTGCCGACAGGGTTCGGGAAGTTATATGTTTTGTAAATGGTACCACCATCTGCAGAACCGTTCTTCCAGATGTATGCGGTCACATGTTCTCGCTCTGATTTGAGTGTTGCTTCTTTGAAAGCTTTCTCAAGTGCTGAGAACTTCATCACCTCGGTGTCAAGTCCATCAGGAAAGCTTGCTGCCTGTGTGCGGACATAATCATATTCCGGATGCTCAATGGCATAAGTAACTACTGCATCAATCACATTAGGATCAATAAGCGGACAGTCAGAAGTAAGGCGAATCACATAATCAGGCTTCTCGGGTGCTGCTGTATCGTAAAAACGTGATAACACATCATCCACTGAACCCTTGTGGTAACCTACTCCAACTCTATCAGCTATTTCCACAATGAATTTAGAGCCTTCCTCATCCGTTGTGGCAATCTTCAACTGATTGATAGTCTTTGCCTGAAGAATACGGCGAAGATGGATTTCAAGAAGTGGAGTTCCATTGACCTCCTTCAATATCTTGGCGGGTAAACGGGTAGAACCGTAACGAGCCTGGGTAATTGCTAATACTTTCATTCTAATTCCAATTTACTGGGTTTAATAATTCTTGTTCTTTTACTTCAATTTCAACATCAATAGGTGTCTCCTTTACAGAAGCTAGGTTCATTTTTAATTGCTCCACATTATCTACACCTATCAGAACACCATCAATGTATGGATTCTGCAGGTTGTAGTTAAGTGCAATTTCGGAAATGCTTAAACCGCTCTGTTTTGAGAATTCATCTAACTGAAGAAGATATTTTTTCATAGGCTTCAGTTTCTCGGGGAGCGCTTCCCTATCCTTGAAAAATAAGCCTTGTAGGAACGTACTCCGTACATGAATCTCAACACCCTTTTCGTGAACCTCCTTCATCAGGGGCAGGAACTTCTTGTCAAAGATGTTAAACGGTACTTGTATCAAATCAAATGGAGGTTTGTTATTAAGGATGAACTGAAGTTCCTCTAGTGTATAGAGCGAGAAGCCTATCTTCTGTACCTTACCAGATTCTTTCAAAGCAACAAACTCGCCCCAAACCTTTGGATTGTTCTTATACACCTCAAAGTGATGAAGAAGATAGCCGTATAGCTTATCCACCTTCAAACGTTTGAGGGAGCCATAAAACATCTCTCTAACGGGTGTTTCACCCTTAGGGTACTTTGACACAATCTTAAAACCTTCTTCTGGTGTTATACACTCGCCAAGGATTTCCTCTGAGTTTCCGTAGGCACTAGATGTATCCAAGGTATCAATGCCACCTTTAGCAGCGGCAGCAAGGATGCTTTTTACTGCTTCCTCACTGGGACGACCTGCGGAATTTACGCCATACTGAAGACCAAACTGAACAGTACCAAGAACAAGTTTATTCATTATTCCCTTCATTAAAAAAATCTGCTTGACAAGCTATACGGGTATGAAGTATATTAGAAAAACCTCTTTTGTATTTAACAATTGCATTTACCTTAGGATCGGTATTGTTACTGACATCTCCAAAATTAAATTTAGCAAAACCTTTCTCCTTTGCTAACAAAATTGATTTGAAAAGGCCATAATGTCCGATTGGTAGGTTTTGCGCCATGAGCTCACGATCATTAACACATACGCCATAATAACAACCTTTATTACCGTTCAGTACCAAAGTAGCTGTAACTAGCTTACAATTATAATAACCCATCACGACGTACCCCATACCTTGTTGTACAGCTTTACTCTGTAGCATCCAGCTCTTATGAGAACGGGTGTGTCGTTTGGCTACAGCCACATGAAAGTCCTCAAATTCAGACATTACTTCATCAGTCATGTTGGTATTGTCAAATATCTTGATATCTAGGTTTTTCTGCCCCCAGTTTATCAAAGACTTATAACTTTTACGAACACCCATCTTTATATCGTCTTCGCTCTGACTCAAGTCAATACTATTCTCAAATACTATCTTACTAGAAAATGTTACGCCTTCTTGTTCATAATATTTTAGAAGGAAATATGGATTTTCAAAGAACTTTAATATCTTGATACTACTTTCCTTTATCATTTGCTCAAGTCTCACAAACAACTCTCCAAATGCCTGATTTTTAGCTTTTGCAGAGAAACTATCGTCATAAACAACATCGGTCGGAGCACCAAAAAAGGATAACTCATTACCATCGGAGAAAAGAATCAGACTAATGTAAAAGCCAGTTTTATCATAAACCACTAAAGACTCATCTGTCCAGTTTTCTCCAAAGTACTCCTTATAATATTCCAGATGGATATCACAGAAGCGATAATCAGAACATGTTAACTCATATAAGGCTGATTCATGATATGCCTGCAGTTCTTCAGCAGTCAAATCGGAAATACGTGCAACTTTCATTTATTCATGAATTCTAATGTTTTTTCAATAATCCAATCCTGCTCCTCTTCCGTCAACGTTGGGAACATAGGCAATGCAAGACACTTGGTGTAGTAATCCTCAGCAACCTCCATATCACCTTCTTTCCAACCAAACTGTTTGTAGTAAGGCATCAGATGTGCAGGAATATAAAGCACCTGAGAGGACACGTTGTTTGCACGCAGAAAATCATACATGCCTTTACGTTTTGCAGGATTAACCTGAATGATATAAAGGTGGAAAGCATGAACAATATTCTCAGCACGGAAAGGAGTCTTTACTTCCGTACCTTTGAAAGCCTCATCATACTTCTTGGCAATTTCGTTTCTGCGCTCAATACTCCAATTCAAACGCTTCAGCTGACTGATGCCAAGAGCTGCTTGCATCTCAGTGATACGGTAGTTGTAACCCAGTTCCTGCATCTCATAATACCATCCGCCATCATTCTTTTTCAGAAGAGCAGGATCTTTGGTAATACCATGAGTACGGAAGAGAGCCACTTTATCATACAGGTCTTTACGGTTGGTGGTCACTGCACCACCCTCGCCAGTAGCGATGTGCTTTACAGGATGGAAGGAGAAAACTGTAAGGTCTGCATACTTACAGTTACCTATCATCTGCTTCTCACCATTACTGTCAATGAAGCTGCCACCAGGGGCGTGACAGGCATCTACCACAATGGCAAACTTGTATTCATCGGCCAAATTACGAAGTTTCTCTTCATCAATAGGATAACCGGCAAAGTCAACAGGAACAACAGCCTTGTAAGTACCCTTAGGTGATGCTTTCAGAATCTGCTCCAGTTTGTTCAAGTCCATTAAGAATGTCTTGGGATCAATATCGCAGAACACCACCTCTGCTCCCTGATAACGGAAACCGTTAGCAGATGCAACAAAGGTAATAGGAGTAGTGATAATCTTGTCACCAGGCTTAATATCCAGAGCCATTGCACACAGATGGAGAGCTGCAGTACCATTGCTAACCATGCAAGCATATTTACATCCGAGATAATTAGCGAATTGTTTTTCAAATTCACCAATACGGGGGCCTTGGGTCATATAATCGGACTTCAGGGCTTCGACCACAGCCTGTACGTCCTCGTCAGAAATGTACTGATGTCCGTAGGGAATTGGTTTCGTTATCATTTTGCTTTAAAATTATAATCAATATATCTACGGATTTTTTCACGGAGAGTTTCCACGGTTTCAAAGACCGGGTTATTATTGGAACTATAGTGAAAATCGTCTGGGACAGGCAGAGCATTATAGTACTCCTGATAGTCTCTCTTGCTTCTATTGCCTACGTAAGACATAAAAGGTATAATCACGTAAAAATCCTTTGCCTCCAACGTGTTATCTGCATCGCTTTCTGCAATAATATCATCCGCAAACTTCTCACCCGCTCTCTTCCCCACTTCAACTTGAGTCATTTTAGGAGCTATCGCTTCTGCAAGATCAGTAATTCGATATGAAGGCATCTTTGGCACAAAGATTTCTCCTCCCAGTTGTTTCTCTATTACATAATAAACTAAATCAACCACTTGCTGGTTAGAAATCAAAAAACGTGTCATTCGTTTGTCCGTAATGGGTAACTCGCGCCCCCCAAGTTTACTGCGTTCCATAAAATATTGGAAAACAGAACCTTTACTACCCATCACATTACCATAACGTATTACTGAGAACCTTATATCTTTAGCTCCTGTGATATTGTTGGCCGCCACAAAAAGTTTATCAGAGACCAACTGCGATGCGCCATAAAGACTAGCTGGAGAACATGCTTTATCAGATGACAATGCGATCACATTTTTAACACCACTCTTCAGCACACAATCTATCACGTTTTGAGCACCTAAAATATTAGTCTTAATAGTCTCGTCAGGGTTATACTCAGATGTTTCCAATGTCATTAAAGTGGCTGCATGAATGAGTACATCTACCCCTTCACACGCACGCATCAAGCGTTCCTTATCACGGATATCACCAACGAAGAAACGGAGTTGAGGATATTGTTTTTGCGGATAGAGTCGCATCATTTCCAGATGCTTCATTTCATCGCGAGAATACACAATGATTTTTTTTACTCCAGGATAATCACGTAACGTGATGTCAATAAACTTGCGGCCAAATGTTCCTGAACCGCCCGTAATCAATATGACTTTATTATCAATGTTATACATAGGCGTAATTATTCAACAGGGTCAAAATATGTATCTGGGCGGTTAAGATCAAAGCAAGCGTTTGCCCAAATAACAGTCACCATATCCTCGGTGTCGGAAAGGTTGATTAAGTTATGCGTATAACCAGCTATCATTTCCACCACTTCCAATTTATCACCGCTTACTTCATAGTTAAAAATGGGATATTTGTTTCCGTTTTCATCCACCCCTTCTTTGCGAAGTTGTATTAGGCCATGACCACTTACAACCAAAAAACGTTCAACAAGATTATTGTGCCAGTGCTGGCCTTTGGTAATACCTGGTTTTGAAATATTGATACTAACCTGCCCATGATTCTCAGTATGGATAAACTCAGTAAAGCTACCACGGTCATCTATCTTCATTTCCAAAGGATATGAAATTTTCTCCTTAGGGAGATAGGAAGTATATGTGGAATACAGAGCCTTACGAAATGAATCGCTCACATAAGGAATCTGGAGATTAGGACTTGGACGTCCTTCATCAAATGAATAAAGAAGATCAGCAATGTCACCTAAACGCACTTTATGCACGTGAGGCACATAACAATACTTACCTTCTCTAAATTCATCTCCTGTCAAAGCACCTATCAATTCATCCACCACATCGTCAATATACACAAGATTCAGCATCACATCCGGATCATTGACTTGTATGGGCAGTCCATTGGCAATATTGTGACAGAAAGTAGCTACTGCGGAATTGTAATTAGGACGACACCACTTACCAAACAGATTCGGGAAGCGGTAAACCAACACCTTAGCACCGGTCTCTTCCGCATATTGAAACATGAGCTCCTCCCCTGCTTTCTTTGACTGACCATAAGGATTGTCAAGAGCAGCCTGGCTGGATGAGGAAATCATCACAGGACAGGTGTTCTTATACTTCTTGAGCGTATTAAGGAGTGTAGTTGCAAAACCAAAGTTGCCCTTCATAAACTCTTCAGGGTCTTTGGGACGGTTTACACCAGCCAGATTGAATACAAAGTCCGCCTCCTTGCAATAGGTCTCCAAATCCTCTGGCTTTGAGTCAATATCATACTGAAAAATTTGCAAACTTTCAGCAGGCACTTTGTACCAACGTGCTTTACCTGTTGCAATATTACCCAACTGGGCACATAAGTTTTTCCCTACAAATCCTTTGGCTCCTGTAACTAGTATGTTCATTATTTTACTATGTTTGGAATACCGTTTAATTCATTCTGGATATATTCCAGCGAAGCAATCTTAGCCTTTGTCTCTTCCAAATTTAAGCGACGAGTATTATTACTATTGAACTCCTCTATAGTAGCCCTCTTCGTATCACCATCCTTGAAGTATTTATCATAGTTCAAGTCGCGATTATCAGCAGGAACAGCATAGAAGTTGCCCATATCAATGGCCTTGGCAGCCTCTTCCTTAGTGAGGAGAGTTTCATACATTTTCTCACCATGACGGATTCCAATCACCTTAATCTCATCTTTCTTTCCACCAAACAACTCACACACGGCCTCAGCCTGTGTTTGGATAGTGCAAGCAGGAGCTTTCTGCACCAGAATGTCACCATTCTTACCATTTTCAAAAGCAAACAGCACCAAATCCACGGCCTCTTCCAGACTCATGATGAATCGTGTCATTTTAGGTTCCGTCAAAGTGATAGGGTTGCCCTTGCGAATCTGGTCAATCCAAAGAGGAATCACTGAACCACGGCTACACATCACGTTACCGTAACGGGTGCAGCATATCTTGGTATCGCCACTCAAACGGCTCTTGGCCACTGCAATCTTCTCCTCAATCGCCTTGGTGATACCCATTGCATTAATCGGATACGCAGCCTTGTCTGTAGAGAGACATATCACACATTTCACGCCAGCGTCAATAGCGGCATCCAGTGTGTTGTCCGTACCAATCACATTGGTCTTGACTGCCTCCATCGGGAAAAACTCGCAACTGGGGACTTGCTTCAACGCAGCTGCATGGAATACATAGTCCACGCCCTTCATGGCGTATTTAAGTGTACTCTTGTTGCGAACGTCACCAATGTAGAACTTAATCTTATTGGCTACTTCCGGCATACGTGCCTGGAAGTCGTGACGCATATCGTCTTGTTTCTTCTCATCACGCGAGAAGATACGGATTTCTCCAATATCAGTACGGAGAAAACGGTTCAACACTGCATTACCAAAACTACCTGTGCCTCCAGTAATAAGGAGGACTTTATCTTTAAATACTGACATAAGTAAATATATTTCGTTTATATATGTTCCTCTACTCCACGGAAATGAACATTCAATTCATGAAGGTGTTCCAAGAGAGTCCCAAGAGGAGTTCCCTCGGTCATCTTGGCAAAAGCATTAACATCCTTGGGAAAACACTTGCCCCCATATCCGAACTTACCATCCGGACCAGGTACGTAGGTGTGAGTGTCATTAATATAACCTGACAGCAACACGCCTGTATGTACTTTGCGCCAATCTGCCCCCATCTGCTCACAGTATTCACGGCAAGCGTTAAAATAGGTTACTTTGTATGCGCCAAACACATTGTGCATATATTTTGTCAGTTCTGCTTCCAAAGGTGTCATTACGGTGAATTTCTTTCCCACAAAAATTTTTGTAAGTAACTCATGTGCTCCGGTAAACACCATAGTCTGCTTTCTGAAATCTTCAAGATGAGTACGCTCAGTCAAGAATTCAGGCATATAGCATACCTGATGTCCTGTTTCCTTGGATAGTCTGTCGCTAGTACCCGGGAGAATAGTAGTACGTACAAACACTGGCACATCGGGAAGTTTTGTAATAAGCTCCTTCATAAGCGTCAAATCCTGCGTACCATCGTCTTCCGTTGGCACGTGAATCTGCAAGAATGCAATGTCTATATTGCTCAAATCATCATTATAGCCCTTGGGTGGGTCGCTGATGAAAAGTTTACATTCTGGGTTGTTGTGTTCCAACCAGTCTTTGAGGGCCCCACCAACAAAGCCACATCCAATAATTCCGACGTTAATCATATTTATATTTTTATCTAACATTTCTTATTGACATTATTCTTCAGTGCTTTCCTTTCATCTGCATACAAGTCGGCAAGGATCAAGCCTATACAAATGATAGCAGCGCCAAAATATTGATAACCACCTAAAAAAATAAGAAATCCTAAAAAAAAGGCTATAACTGCCCATAGAAGTTTATGTTTCATTTCAATTATATTGTCTATCAAATAATAAATTGATTCCAATCAACCAACCATCCGAGGCCCGATCGCGGGCTTTGTGCAATATAGCTTCTCATAGGATGGGTCTTATGCGTGTGCATGCACTACAAATGTGCCTGAAGCGGTATCTGCACCTTATTTTATTATTCTAACCTTGTTCTATTGTTTCCTGCCTTCAGCTTATATTTCTTTACGCCAAACCATCTTGTTGACTACCCCAACGTATGACTGGATTATTCTTACAACCTTGGTCGAGACATTTTCATCAACATAGTCTGGTACCGGTATGCCGTGATTGCCATCTTTAATCAACTCTACGGCTACATCTACACTCTGAAGCAGTCCCTTAGTGTCTATGCCACTCAGCACAAAGCAACCTTTGTCCAATGCCTCAGGGCGTTCGGTACTGGTACGGATACAAACAGCGGGGAATGGATGTCCTACACTAGTAAAGAAGCTACTCTCCTCAGGTAGTGTACCGCTGTCTGACACCACGCAGAAGGCGTTCATCTGGAGGCAGTTGTAGTCATGGAAGCCCAGAGGTTCATGCTGAATGACACGCTTATCAAGTTTGAATCCGCTTGCCTCAAGGCGCTTACGGCTTCTTGGGTGACAGCTGTAAAGAATTGGCATATCATACTTCTCTGCCATCTTGTTGATGGCTGTGAAGAGACTCATGAAGTTCTTCTCTGTGTCTATGTTCTCCTCACGGTGAGCAGAGAGCAGGATGTATTTGCCCTTTTCAAGACCCAAGCGCTTGTGTATATCACTAGACTCTATCTCTTTCAAGTTATTGTGGAGGACTTCTGCCATTGGGCTACCGGTTACGTATGTACGCTCCTTGGGCAGACCGGTATCAGCAAGGTAACGGCGGGCATGTTCACTGTAGGCCATGTTAACATCGCTGATTATGTCTACAATGCGACGGTTGGTTTCCTCCGGAAGACACTCGTCCTTGCATCGGTTGCCGGCTTCCATATGGAAGATGGGGATATGCAGGCGCTTGGCACCAATTACGCTGAGGCAACTGTTAGTGTCACCTAGTACCAGGACAGCATCAGGCTGGGTTGCCACCATTAACTGGTAGCTCTTGGCTATGATGTTACCCATGGTCTCACCCAGGTCATTACCTACAGCCTCCATGTAAATGTCCGGATCTGCAAGTTTAAGATCCTTGAAGAACACTCCATTCAGATTGTAGTCATAGTTCTGACCAGTATGTGCCAGCAAGCAGTCAAAATACTGCCTACACTTATTAATCACCGCTGCCAGCCTGATAATCTCAGGTCTTGTACCTACTATTATCAGCAGCTTAATCTTTCCGTTGTCTTTAAACTTTGCCATATGTTGTTTATTTAAATTCTCTATTTCGCTCGGCCTTCGGCCTCGCAGCGGCTAGCGCCGCTATCTTTTTGCTCGCCTATCGGCCCGCTTATCGGCCTATAATTATTTACTCCGTACGTCTATCTGAAATACAAGATGACTGCCACTCTGCCCCGTTGAAGTTCTTTCTGTACTACGATTCAATATAACATTCGGCCACACCTCAATCTGCCGGTCCAATTTGCTAAGATAAGCGCAGGCCTCATCCATCAACTGCCCCGCCGAACCATTATAAGGCATAATGCAGTCTATCTGTATCTGCGGGCTCTTCCCCACATTCGCCTGCAAGAAGGGCAGCAGGGTGTCTGTGGTGTTGAACTGGGCGTTTTGATATGTTAGGGTGAACATTGGGGTGTATGTTGGCGGTTATAAGATCTTTTTTATTCCATTCTATCAATTAGTGACTGGTCTACAGTCTTTGCTGAACCATATACTCTGGTAACCCAATCATCATTTCCACGAGTCAAATCAAGCCTACTTTGAACTATGCCATATTGATTTTTTATGTCAACAATTGACTCTGTGGTTTTCTCCATTACCTTCTTATACTCTGGAGAGGAGAATTTACCAGTAAGATAGGATGGATCTGTTGTAATAAATAAGCTAGACAAGTAATTTTTATAATTACTCAATACATCTTTTTCTGGGAGTACCTTCTTCCCTTTTAACCAAGTGCTAACCTTACCAGTTGCTGATGGTTTAATATGATTTCTCAAAAACAACTCATAATAGCCCGTTGAAGATCCATGATGAGGTATCTTAAAAATACCAGCTGTAACACCCTCCATGCTCATACATTCGTTCACACTTTGCCAACCGCTCTCTCTATCAGATGTAACTTCCAAATCTGCACCTAACACTGCATGATGTCCGCAAATGGTAAATAAAAGAGCTACACTTCTATCATTGATATTTGGTTTACTCTGTTTTGCACTTTCTTTTATTTTACTAATCTCCTGAATATCAACATCTGTTATTTCTTCTCGTTCTACATCTATTTCCTCTCTTAAAGTTGCCAAAACATCGTCTGTAATATCCTCAGCCGTTTCTATTTCTGATACAGGTATATTTTTAAGTATTTCCTTTTGGGTAAGAACTTGCCCCTGCTCTGATGTCGCATAGGCTAGTTCTTCGTAAAAACTATCTAATTCTTTCTGGGATGGACTAAGTGCAATACACTCACAATTGGCAGTCCTAAAGACAGGTAAATCCTGTATTAAACGCTTTACTTTAATACCTTTTTCTTTAACAATATCCATTGCGAGTATCAATTCTTTTCTTACACCTCTGTCTGGTTCGTATAAGTTACTACGTTGTATTTCATAAAGAAAACTTAATTTCTCACTTGCAATGGCAACACAAAAAGTAACTTCACTAGAACATGCTTCTAAAACATTGTGCAAACCTTTAATATGATCATCATGCCAATGAGTACATATAACATACTTGACCTGTGTTTCAATATCAACACCTATATCTGTCAAGTAAGCTATTGGCAAACACACTTGTGTTATTGAATCAATACAACTATCAACAATGGCCCACTCTTTTTCTCCGAAACGCACTACAACACTTTCTCCATAACCCGATGTACCGCCAATAAGTGTCACCTCTGCTTCGTTTGGTCCAGAAGGCAGTATCTTAACAGCTATTCCAACCATCCTATTCCATCAAATAACTCTTGAGCCTTTAATAAAGCAAGTTCATCCACTGCTTGTTTGTTGGGAATAATAGGAAAACGAAACCTAATCTCTGATCTTCTTTCAAATGAACCATGAGCATTTCTGAACAATCCAACTGTCCAATAAAAAGTAGCTCCTTCTCCCATCTGTTCTTCATTCAAAACTATCACATTCCTAATATTGAACTTTGCAATTTTTGAAGTGCTTCGTTGACGTATAGGGTCAATTCTAGCAGTAAAGACGTCTCCATTAACTTCTAGAACTCGTCCGAGCCACTGAACAAACTTATCATCTACTTCTTTGTATGTTATTCTTTCTTGAGTAGATTTAGACAATTCCGATTTTGAGATAATAATTCTTTTGTTTACCGTTGTATCAGGAATACACAAACTACGTTCTTGTTGTTCTATGGAAAACGAAAGGTTGTCAACAACAATATCTTCTACATCCTTCTCAAAGGGTGCAGATTCTGTTTCTTTAAATAGGATTCTAGATAATGTCATGCCAATTTATCCATTAAATTTCTAACAACCTTATCATAATCATCCAGACAAGACTCAAAGTGTTCTGCTATACGTTGAGCAGCTAATAGAGACTTTTGGGTAGCTTCAGGCATCTGTGAATGATAGTTCATATTAATATCTACACAGTATTCCACATCTTCATATCTGGCCGGTTGAATCATCAATGTCTTCTGAAATAATCCATCTGGTTTATCGTCAATGATGGACAAGAATTTCAATCTTGGTTCTTTAAATGTTTCTTGCCAAATATCCAAAGGATTTAAAAACTTACCAAACTCATAATAATCCTTCTGATTTCCAAGAGTTGAAATAACACCATGATTAATACCAAAAGAGATAATTGGTGTATCTGGCAAAGCATTCAATACTGCTATTACAAGATCCTTCAGCAACACGAGTTTAGCTGCATCTTTTATTCTAAACTCTGCTCTATCTGGTTTGACAATCACATCTAACCAATCGCCAACAGGGAATGATGATAATTGCTGATGAACAACAAAATCTTTCAATTCTTTATCTACTCTAATGTCTTGCTGAGATATAATACCTTTATCCTTCAGCCAAAAAGGATGAAACAATATGGGATTAAAAATACCCAAAATAACTACACTATAAGTTTCAGTAAGTTTTTGAAGCCTCATATATTAATCTTGTTTATTATTGTGGATAAACATCGGATTCTTACAAAACTAATCCAGACAACAGATCTATCGCATCACCAACTAGTTTTTCAATTGCAGCCTTGCATGACACAGATGCACCCCATACTAATGCTTTAAATGATTTCTTTAACACCTTTGGTTGAGGGTTTGAGGTTTGCAATTCAGCACGAATATCAGAAAGGTCTTTTGTTATTTCTGTTTTTCCTTCATCTTCTTTCTTAACAACTCGCTCCAGCTCATCAATTATAACATTCAGTTTATCCTTTATGTCAGCACTAACATTACATGTCAGATTTTCTGCAATTGAAGAATGTGAAGCATCTATGGTTCCAGAACCAGTTTGTACCACACCAGCAGTAATATAATTATTTACCACCTGAGTTATCTCTTTCTTGCCTTGACTTGATGCAAGATCAAGTTCTCCATTGAAGACTTTCTCGTTAAGATCCATAAACAAATCAATAATTCGATTCTGAACATTATCAAGTATAGTCTGGAAGACAGAAGGTGGCACGACTTTATAAACACTTCGAATATGAGCATATCCTAATACCTTCTGAATCAATGCCGTTTCGTATGGGCTCAGCGTCATAACCATCTTGTTTGGATGCTTTGAATATTCGATAATTGACGAAATATTATCCTTAACTTTAATTGTCATTATTTCATTATACTTATCCATGCCAAGATTTGCAACAGGTACACTTTGATTTGTTATATTCCATGCACCAGTTCCTTGAGGTACCAAATAATCTGCCTTTATCTCTGCCGCTCCTGAAATTCTATATTCGGGCACATCTTCATCTAAATATCCTTTCACAAACTCACAGTCGTACCATGTCCCCAGCTTTTCATCACCGAGCAAACGAACTATAATCTGTATCTTGCTAGATACATCTATCAACGACTTATTGTCACCCAAAGCCATCAACACTTCTTCTATGAGTTTCTTTACATCCATTTTTTATAAAACACCTATAATTAAATCATATTGAAGTCCACAAGCGTTCATCTCTATCTATGACTCAATTTATTCTAAAATTCTTTGAATAGGCCTAAATCAATCACTATCTTTTTGTGATAAGGACTTCCTTATTTCCTTCACAACGTTTAATTGATAATTCAATAACCTTTTTTAGAGCATTAACTGACACCCTATCTACTTTCTCAAGATTGCTACTATTCTTTTCAATTTCAGAGACAATGAGAGTCAAATTAGTTATCTCGCTTTTGCACTCCGAGTATTTATCATCACTAAATCTATAATCCAGCAAATATCTATTTTCAAAAAACCAACGAAGCTTTTTCTTGCTCTCGTTTGAAAGGCTAAACACTGAACTTAAGAAAGAATCAACGTTGATTTTATCAAAGACTGAAAAGTACTGGTATGGCGAACCATCATATGCCGATTCCTTTAAAATATTTCTTAATGCATTAACGTTCTCATTATTGACATTCTCAAGCGCTATTACCAGTTTTCCTTTTTTTGTATTATGCAATTCTGAGATAATCTTATTATAGTAATTAATAATCTCCCCCATAAGGACATTATCATTAGAAAGATTACTACTCCTCACATTTGTAGAAAAAACTATTTCTTTTTCCTTAAGTATTTCAAGATTTTCAGATTCATTAAGACGCTCTTTTAGCCGTAACTTAATGTTACTCTTAAAATCATCGTTTATGGGGTTTACACTACTATCTAATTCTGCCAATCGAATGATTGCATATACAAACTCAACATAAGATAGTGAAATACTTCCATTCTTGAAAGCCAGTTCCACTTTACGTAACATTATTTCAAACTCTTCATTCGAAATAGAGTCGTACCTGAATAAGTCTTGCCAAAAAGAATCATCATTAACAGATTCCTTATTGTCATTCTTTTTTTCAATTTGTTGGATTTCGCAATGAGAAGCTATATCGAAGATAGGTGTATTAAGACCTACCAAAACATTTCCTTTAATATCAGCATATTCTTTGGATAGGAATTTATCTATAACCTTGTTCGTTATTAAAGATCTATCAAATTCCCTTCCCTCAAGATCGTAATCTTTCGGATTATAATCCAACAATAACAAGAGTGTATGGCCTTTGTCTGACTGAATTCTATTCTTTACAGCCCTCCACCAGGTTTCATCAGTTGGACCAAGTGAACAACCAAATACACAAATTAAGTTAGCCTTATCAATAATATTTAAACATTCCTCATCTACCATTGATTCAGTTGAATAATTACCCATTGGTTTAACAACTTTACATTGTACTTCGTAATTATTCCTGAATTCCATTTTGGCTATCTGATCAATATTATCAACTCCTACAAGAATTGTATTATCAATGGTTCCATGTATGTGTTTTATGGAGTTTAAATACACAGGGTCTCCCGATTCGTTTTTTCCAATAATAGTAGTCGAATCGTTCATAAAAATCCGTTCCAATACGTCTGTGTAATTGAAGGTTATTATATTTATACTCCATTTAAAGCCATTCCATCTTCTTACAAAACTCTCAAACGTTAATCGGGATCTTGTAGCTATCTTTTCACCTGGATTAATAAAATTCTTCGTTAATATCTTGACGGCCTCTTCATCAGTCTTAACCAATCTATTATTCTGAATTGAGATATATCTTCTTAGATTATCGTTAACATCCAGTATGACGTCAATATAGTCTTGTGCGCTTTCAAACAGTTTAGATTTTTCTCCTAAAAAAAGTTCAAGATCTCTCCACAGTTCAATCCTTCTCCCTTTCTCTTCACTTAAAGCTTTTTTGAATAGCTGGACGGATTCTTTTGTGGTATCTTGTTTATAATACCAATCATAAAACTTAGGATATGAAGTCTCTAATCCCAAATTCAAATCAAATCCATTTCCTATCAAAAAAACTATATTCATATCAATAGAAATGAAACTAAAAATATCACACCTCTATTGCCTCTACAAACTTAATTAAGCCCATGGCCTCTGCTGTGTGGAAAGAAAGCTGGTCAAAAAGTTTGTATGCTTTGAGTTGAAGGATGGCAGCCTCCTCGGTGAGTTCACCATTCTCATACATGTTAATAGTGAAGTATAGTCTATCATTGGCCACCGGGCCCATAACTATGTCAAAGTCATGGGTAGTCTTTTGTTTTCTACAGCCAACAATAAAGTTAAGCCAATTTGCGTCTACGCCATTAAAACGACGAATCTTGAGATTGGGATTATTAAGCACATTCTCATCAAACTCATAGACTGATACTATTGCTTTAGGAGTATTATCACGATTCTGACGGATGCGTGCCCAACGTTCGGCTTGTTCATAACTGGTTGTGGCGTAAAAGCCTTTTCCAAAATCTGTATTGGGTCTTCCTCTGCTTATAGAGGGCTTCCTAACCTCTACTGTTGATCCATGGTACAATTTCATATCTTTCTTTTCTTTAAAAATTTGTCTATATCATCAAGTACAAGTTCCAAATCCTGTGTATGAAGGAAATCGTAGTTATCAGCCACATAATCATCGGCCCCATAATGCGAGAATAGCGCCATTACCTGCAAGCTGGATTGGTGAGTTCTATCTGCATAACGCTCTATGCAAAAAACCAAGAATTCAAAAACAGCAAAACTGACATACTTTGTTGTGAGTCGGCGGTTTCTTTCAAACATCTCATACAGCGTTTTTGAATCCAGATACCACCACTTGGCGTTTTCATCATAAAGTTTAGGAAAGAATGGATTGGAATATATGTACGTTAATGCCTCACTCAGCGAAATACGCCTACGAGCCGCCACATATTGAGCCAAATGCGCAATCTTTACCGGAACTATACTATCTTCTATTTTCATATATTGAATTGTATGTCTTTTAATGACACATTTGTGGTCAAACTTTTTGACCGCAATAGTATTATGGTCGAATAAAACGACCTTAGAAACCAAGATTCTTTATACACTTCCTCAGTGACTCCGTCCAGTACGGCACACTTATTCCAAGCACCGTCTTAATCTTTGTCTTGTCCAGCACAGAGTATGCGGGCCTCTTTACCGGACTGGGGAACTCGTCGCTGTGGCAGGGTTGGATGTTGCAATCCAAGTGGCCGCTGTATTGGGCAATCATCTTGGCAAAGTCATACCAACTGCAGACGCCCTCGTTGCTGAAGTGGTAGATGCCGGTATTGCCTTTGTACTTTCTGTTCTCTATAATGTCATAAATGGCTTCTGCAAGATCATAAGCATAAGTTGGGGTACCTACTTGATCAAACACCACCTTCAGCTCCGGGCGGGTGGCAGTCAACCCCAGCATGGTCTTGACAAAGTTCTTGCCAAACTCACTATAGAGCCAGGCCGTACGGATTATAACATAATCACATCCTGACGCCATTATATTCTGCTCGCCGTGTAACTTAGTCAAGCCATACACACCAGTAGGCGTACCCTTCTGGTCCTCACGGCAGGGAGTGTTATAGGGATCACCGCCAAATACATAGTCAGTACTGATATGTACCAGCAGTCCCCCAACCTCTTTCATTGCAATGGCAAGGTTCTGCGGAGCTTTGGCGTTCAAGAGCTCAGCTAGGTCAAAATCTGACTCGGCCTTATCCACATTGGTGTAAGCTGCGCAGTTGACAATCACCTTAACGTCATTCTCACGCACCATTGCGCGAACAGCCTCCAAATCAGTTATGTCAAGCATGGTTGTTTGGACACCATCCTGCTCTACCACATCAGTGAATATATAGCGGTCAGCACTGTTACGCGTAACAATGCGCATCTCGTTGCCAAGTTGGCCGTTGGCTCCTGTAACTAATATCGTCATATCTCAAAAGGTGTATCAAACTCAGCCAGTAACGGATGCTTGGTATCCTTATCACTCAGAATAGCGCGCTCCATAGGTATGCGCCAGTCTATACCCAGGCTAGAGTCCAGAATGCTTATTCCGCCTTCAGCCTCGGGATGATAGAACTCATCGCACTTGTACTGGAATACAGCTGTCTCGCTCAACACCGCAAAGCCGTGTGCAAAGCCCTTGTCGATAAAGAACTGACGCTTATTCTCCTCCGAGAGTTCAACAGCTACATGCTGTCCAAATGTTGGGCTGCCTTTACGGATATCAACCACCACATCAAGCACTGCACCGCGTACACAACGCAGTAGCTTACTCTGAGTATATGGTGGGCGCTGAAAGTGCAGCCCACGCATTACGCCGTAGGTTGACATACTCTCATTGTCCTGCACAAAGGTTACGCTGTGACCCAGTATAGGTGACACAACGGCATCAAAATCACGCTGTGAGAAACTCTCAAAGAAGTACCCACGGGCATCGTTGAACACCCTGGGTTCAATTATCAACGCTCCCTCAATGGGAGTCTTAATTACTTTCATATCAGTCAACTAATACTCTCCTTGTACCACTCAAAGAGTTTCTGGACACCGTCTTCTATCTCTACCTTGTGGGTCCAACCAAGAGAATGAAGTTTGGATACGTCTATCAGTTTACGCATGGTGCCGTCGGGCTTGTTGGAGTCAAACTCCACTGCGCCCTGGAATCCTACAGTTTTTACTATCAGCTGTGACAACTCGCGTATGGTAAGTTCCTTACCGGTACCTACGTTGATGTGGCAGTTGCGAATTTCACCCAGTGCCGGAATGGCTCCGCCACGACCAGCGCTATGGTTGCGGTCCACTGCGCCATCGGTACTTGCGCCATAGTGCACAGAACTGTATTTCTCAATGCCAATGATGTCACTGAAATTTACGTTTAGCAGTATATGTACTGATGCATCAGCCATATCTTCTGACCACAGGAATTCTCTTAATGGAGTACCTGTGCCCCAGAGTGTCACCCTATTATTCTCTATACCATACTTAGCAAGAACCTTCAGGATATCTTCCTTGCTGGCATTACCAGTAACACCTTCGACGGGTCGCTTGTTTAGGTCAATGGCAATCTTGTCCCATGCGCCATCATGTATAAGTTTAGCCAGATATATCTTGCGCATCATGGCGGGCATTACGTGGCTGTTCTCCAGATGGAAGTTGTCATTAGGGCCATACAGGTTGGTGGGCATTACGGCTATATAGTTGGTGCCGTACTGGAGGTTGTAGCTCTCACACATCTTGAGGCCGGCTATTTTGGCAATGGCATACTCCTCATTTGTGTATTCCAGCGGGCTGGTGAGCAGACAATCTTCTTTCATGGGCTGCGGTGCGTTCTTGGGATAGATACAAGTGGAGCCCAAGAAGAGCAATTTCTTTACGCCGTGAGCATAGGCCTCACTGATTACGTTGCACTGGATCTTCATGTTCATCATTATGAAGTCAGCGCGGTACAGTGAGTTGGCCATGATTCCGCCCACAAATGCGGCTGCCAGTACTACAGCATCGGGCTTCTCTTCATCAAAGAACTTCTTGACAGCATACTGGTCCGTCAAATCCAGTTCTTTGTGGCTGCGGCCAACCAAATTGGTGTAACCACGCTTAAGCAGGTTATTCCAAATAGCAGAGCCCACTAGTCCATTGTGCCCCGCCACATATATCTTTGAATTCTTTTCCAGCATAATTGTTACTTTACTACACCCTTTTCAAGATACTCGGCAAGGTTTGTTCTCACTTTTGCGGCTGCGCCCTCGCTGGCCACCTTTGCCATATCCGAATCAACCATTATCTTGACCAGCTGCTCAAAAGTGGTTTTGGCGGGATTCCAACCCAGTTCTGCCTTAGCCTTGGTAGGATCACCCCAAAGGTTGACTACATCGGTGGGACGGTAGAAGTCTTCGCTTACGCGAACCAGCACCTTACCAATCAGGCTCTGGGAAACACTTCCACTTACAGCTACACAAGTTCCGGTCTCTTTCAGGCCCTCACCCTCAAACTTCAATTCTATGCCGGCATGCTTGAATGCGTAGTATGCAAACTCACGTACTGAGTGCTGAACACCGGTTGCAATGACAAAGTCCTCGGGTTTCCTGTTCTGCAGGATAAGCCACATGCACTCCACGTAATCCTTGGCATAACCCCAGTCACGCAGGCTGGACAGGTTGCCCAGATAGAGACAGTCCTGCAGGCCCTGTGCAATGCGGGCTGCAGCAAGGGTAATCTTGCGGGTTACGAATGTCTCACCGCGGCGCTCAGACTCATGGTTGAACAGGATACCTGAGCAGCAGAACATGTTGTAAGCCTCACGGTACTCCTTTACAATCCAGAATCCGTAGAGCTTGGCTACGGCGTACGGGCTGTATGGATGGAACGGGGTATTCTCGTTCTGCGGAACTTCCTCAACCTTGCCATAAAGCTCACTGGTGCTAGCCTGGTATATGCGGCAAGTCTTCTCCAAACCGGCAGCACGAACGGCCTCAAGAACTCTTAAAACACCTGTAGCATCGACATCAGCCGTGAATTCTGGTGAGTCAAAGCTTACCTGTACGTGGCTCTGGGCAGCCAGGTTGTATATTTCATCCGGACGTACCTTCTCAACAACCTTCACAATACTCATAGAGTCACCAAGGTCTGCGTAATGCAGATGAAAATGGGGTTTACCTTCAAGATGAGCAATACGCTCACGGAAATCCACACTGCTGCGGCGGATGATGCCGTGAACATCATAACCCTTTTCAAGCAGAAACTCACTCAGGTAACTACCGTCTTGTCCGGTAACTCCAGTAATCAATGCTGTTTTCATATATTTTCTTGAATATTATTTTGTTTTCTTTTGCTTGGATTTGCTTTTGTTTTTGTTCCACGGAAGAAACACGCCGTCCATAAAGTTGCGCAGGAACGTCCAGAACGCATTGTCCTCAACATGTGACTTGACGCCCAGCATGCAGCAGAACTTCCAGATGGCACTGCCGGTGGGATATCCGTCCTCATCCAGTGGGCCACTACTCTCCTGCACCTTAATGAAATGATAGAAACCGAACGTTACAAGGATACTGAGCACAACCACTACAGTGAACTGTACGCTGATTGAACCGCCTAGTTTCCAGGTAAGGAACCACGCACCTACTATGAACGTATTGATGAGCAATATGCAGAATGAAGTTCCAATATGTGAGAACCCCATCTCTATGAACAGGTGATGCAGATGCGACTTGTCGGGATGGAATGGTGATCCGCCACGCAGGATTCTCACACCCATTACTCTAAGTGTATCAAACACCGGAACTGACATTACGGCCAGCGTGAAAGGTACCAGTCCTATTCCCTCGGACTCAAGTTTTCCGCAACTACCTCCGCTTGACAAGGCCGAGAACACCATAATCGTGAGTACGGTACCTATCATCAGGGTTCCGGAGTCGCCAATGAACATCTTTGATGAACGACCGAACACGTTATGCATAAAGAACGGCACAAGGGCTCCTACGCACATCAGAGCAAGTCCGCCCAGCATATCATCGCCGGCATAGTAAAACAGGCATGAGAACATGATGCACGACAGTATACCGAATCCTGATGAATATCCGTCAACCCCATCTATAAGGTTTATGGCATTGATTATGCCAACTCCGGCCAATATGGAGAGCGGAAGCGATACAATCAGGTCAACCGTTTCAATACCCCACAATCCATGCAGGCAGTCTATGTTGATCTCGGATACCAGAATCACCCAATACACCACCACTATCTCAATGACGAAACGTAGTGATGCTGACATATCGGTAGCGTCATCGATAGCTCCCAATATGAGCATTATGGTCATAGCCACCAATCCCACCCACAGGACGGTATCATTGAGCTTGATGTTCCACACCAGCACTGATGCCACTATTCCAAGGAACACCGCCACGCCGCCCATGACCGGCACGGGCACACGCTGCAGCTTACGGGCATTAGGGTTATCCATGATCCCATACTTTCGGGCAATGCGTAGTACCAACGGATATGTGAGCGTTGATACTATAAATGACAAAAGACACAGGAATGCCCCGGACTCAATAGTAAAGTTCATACTAACAGATATGAATGCAACAATATTTCTTATTTATATTTTTTGGCCCAGCGGGCATATCCGGTCTTACCGACAGCGGTTCTCAGTCCGAACTGGTAAAATGAATGCTGTACGTGCTTTATCTTTTTTAGCGAACGCCTTAGCTCCATTATCTGGCTCTTGTTAACCAATGCCACCGGCATCTCGAAACTGCCGGAAAATGAGCATACCGGCTCCACTACATGTGATACCAGGAATGCCGAATAGCCGTATGCGGCATAAAAACCTACCTCGTCGTTGTAATACAGATAGACGGTACTGCCGTCATTCTGGTCCTCGTTCTGAATAATAATGTCCTTGTCCATTTTATAATTGATTCTTAAAAAATACCCATAATCACTTTGTTAAAACACTCTATGGTATGTGTCTCCACATAATCTGATTGACATTTTGAAGGTTTGACCCTCAATGCCTCCATTATGCTGTCCGTATCTATATTGTCAATGCAGACTCCCATATCATAAGTCCTTACAAGATGCCCTAGCAGTCCTTTTCCGATACTGATCACTGACTTGTTGAAGTACGCGCAGTAGCCCAGTACTCCGCTGCTCATGTGATAGTTGTCATAGAGCGTAAAGTACACGTCGGAGCTGTAGCAGAAATTGAAAAGGGTCTCATACGGGATTATCCCTTCAACTGTCACGATCTGGCATTTGCCTGACAGAGACTGAATCTTACTGTGAAACTCGTCCTGAATATCCTTGTCAAGCTTGCCTGTAAAAATGAATGCCTTGTCCTTAAGATTGGATGCATCCATTTTCTCTATAGCGCTCAGGATGTCCATGACATGTTTTCTCTTGGCTATAGGGAATAGCAGATATACTGTCTTGTCTGCTCCTATTCCGTATTCTTCCCTTATGTCCCTGACCTTATCACGGTTGATATCCGTTATCGGATCAGGCAGGCACTCGAACCTGTTGCAGCCGCACTCACCGTTAAGACGATCCACGGTTACGTTGTCATTGACCTGTAGTATCCTGTTGAACTTTCTGTGGTGCTTGAACAGACGGAACAGATATGCATTGTACAGGTACTTTATCTTTGACATGTCACCCTTTTTCCAGCGATAACAGCCATATACTATACCTGACAGCCTTGTATTTGAAGGCAACATGAAAGGAATGAAGGGCATTCCGTCTATCAGCGAGTTCAGGAATACCTGGTCAACATGCTCCTCCTTTACATATCTCCTGACTGTCCTGGATATACGCCAGGCACACCTGATACGGTTGGGCTGGTTGCATTGCTGTCTCTCTCTCTCTGTCAGGAACCTGAAAGAGACGTTATCGGCCGAAGGCCATTCAAACTGGCTCTTGAGTATAGTAAACTGCTCCGGAACGACAAACACGAACTGCTTGTCGGTGTGCATGGCGGCACCCGTCACCTGATGATGGATGTATTCCACGCGATGTCCGGCCAGTTCCGGCTCAAAGAACAGTATCTTACTCATGAGTTAGTGCGTGCTCTCCTCTTTTCGTCAAAATAGAGTCTGGGCAAAGTCCAGATTATCCAGAAACAGCGCTTGAGTTGCTTGCGCGGATCCTGGAATATCCTGAAGAGAAATTCCAGATGATGTCGTTGCATCCACTCGGGACAGCGTTTCTCGGCGGTTCCGCTATAGAACTTGAATGCAGCTCCTACACTTATCATCACGCCTTGTTTCAGATATGGCAAAAGCCTGTTCATGAACTTTTCCTGCTTGGGTGCTCCCAGCGCCACCCATATTATCTTTGCCCCATCGGCTGCTATCATCTCTGCAATACCGGGATAATCAAACTCCTCGACTTTTCGGAACGGCAGCTCCACAAAACTCATTCCATCTACATCGGGATTCATTTTGGTCAGTTCTCTTTTAAGCCCGTCCAGTGTTTCACGACTCGTGCCAAGAAATATCATCCTATATTTCCTTGACGACACTATATCTTTGAATATGTCTGAGCCGCAGTATTGCTCATACTGTATGCCGTAGATTCTTTTGAGATAGACCGGAACCCAATTGCTGTCACAGATGGAGAACATGCTTCCGTTCACTACCTCAAGATAATCCTTATCCCTGTTGGCAGTGTTCATCACTACGCCGTCGGCCACACAGATATAACCTTTCTGTGCCTTCTCGATAGCCTGATGAACAGCATTCTTGTCAAACTCGTAGTTTATGTTGAAATATGTGTTCATTTACCTTTCGCTGTATGGGTTTAGTCTCTCACGGTATTTTACCTTCATGACCTGTGCTATCATCCAGTCAATGGGTAATACCTTGTTCAGATAGTGAGCTATGGCCTTGACGGCATAATTGAAACGGTTTAACGGCATGATGACCACGTTTTCTATGGTGTAGTCAAGGTACTCGGTGAATACCCTGCGCATAAGTTCGGCATAAGGTTCAATGAACAAGCGGCGTATAGTGCCGGTCAGGTACATGGTATGTCGGAATGTCATCACCCCCTCGCTGACCTGAATATTGATGCCGCTGTAATGGAAGAACACCATTGGCCATTGATATCCCTTATATAAGACTCTGCCGTCACGATATCTGTATGAGTCCATATTCCAGTATGCTATACCCACTCCGCGGTTTACGATATCATGGACGTTCCCGAAAAGCTCCGAAAAACGGTCAAGATATTTCTGGTCGCCGTATTTGCCGTCCTCCAATTTCGAGTAGCACCACTTGAGGCACTCGTTTTTCCACCATGTCAGCGCCGCAGTACCGTAGGTGTCATTCTTGAAATAGACGTACTGTACACAATAACGTCCAAAAAGGTGGTTCTTGGTAAAATGAGGGGCCAGTCCCACCGATGCGTTATTTGCAGCCAGTTCGTCAAATATAACCTGCGGTGAGCTGAAAAACATAAGGTCGCTGTCCAGATATGTGATATCAGGCAGATCATACCTGTGCAGGAAATAATCTGTCACGAACGAGCCGCAGGTCCAGCAGAACTCTGCCCGTGAACGGTTTCCCTTGGCTTCGGTGAGTTCCGGAGTAAATACATCGTCTATACACTCTACCCGAATCCGGGCCAGTCCAAGTGCCTTGAGCATATCCTGACACTTGCGGTCCATAGCCATCACATAAAGGACAAAGTCATCGCTGAACCTCTCTATCGAGAGATATAGCGCAAGTCCCTTACTGATGTAGTTCGAGTCAAATAATGTACAGAAATTCACTCTCTTACCTATCCTTTATGTATTCCAGATAATCGTCGTAGTCGCGGATATAGTCATCGGCATCATATCCTTCGGATGCCAGTACCAGACAGATACTGCCCGATGAGAAGCCCTGCTCGGATGCCCAGATGCCGGGAGGCACATGCAAGCCCCAGAACGGACGGTTGAGCAATACCGTACGTTTGTTCACTCCGTCATCCAGAGCTACTTCAAAGCTGCCGCTGGCGGCAATCAGGAACTGATGACAACGCTTATGCGCATGAGCTCCACGATCCTCGCCACCGGGAATGTCATAGCTGTAGAACACACGGTTGATGGGGAACGGGACATGAACGTTCTCGTAGATATATGTGAGGTTTCCCTCAACATCATGCATCTTGTTGAGTTCACACAGTGAGCAGTCGAACACACTCTTGCCCTGTGCTGCCATACGTCCTATCTGCGGATCATTAATTTTTACCGAGGTCTTGGCATCGGATGATACCGGTACCCTGGTACTGTCTTTGCGCCACAGCCTGTACTCTTCATAATCCGATATGTAATCACGCTCATCATACTCTGTTGATGAAAGCACCAGCGCTAATGAATTGGTTGAGAAATTGGTCATTGTGCGCCACATCCCTTTTGACACGTACAGGCCAAAATACGACCTGTTAAGCGAGAAGGTCTTCTTTTCGGTGCCGTCATCAATAACCACATCGAAACTGCCCGAAAGAGCTACGATGAACTCCTGGGTCTCCTTGAAGGCGTGGCCTCCACGATCCAGTCCACCAGGGACATCATATATCCAGTGTACACGTCTTATCTCAAACGGTATCTGTTTGATTTGCTCAATTATTGACAGGTTGCCGCGCGGATCGGTAATCTTGGGTAACTGTATGATTCTACTGTCCGTTTCCATAATTCTAACCTTTCAAGTCATAATACATGTTCATCAGCCTGCTGTATATACGTATTGGAATTGAATAGTATCTCAATGACTCCTTATACAGACGCTTGTCCTTTATCACGGTCTCGGGCATCCGGAACTCTTTCCTTCCGCTTCGGTCAAGTTCAAACTTATACCGGTTGAATTTTTTGCAATTGGTACCACTCCCGTCAAATCCCTCGTTATCAATCAAACTCAGCACCGGAAAGAGTGATACGGCATTCTGCTTGAACTGGTTGTAACAGAAGCGGATGGCCCACGACTGGTTACGGCCCTCTTTCCAGTCTTTGAGCATACCGAAACAGTCACTGCCCCCCCAACGGTTGAATGCCTTGTGATCAGGTTCTACTGCCTCCCAGTCTGCGAACTCCCATTCACATGAGTTCCAGCGGTCTTTCCATGTAGCCCACCCCCATGAACTGCTGCGTGAACAGAAGAATGCATCATACGTATAATCCTTTGGTACGCGCACCTTGTTTGTATAACCGCATACCGAGAAGACCTCCCTGTTTGACTCATAACGATCAAGTCCCTGATTCAGGAATGACAGCAGGTTGGAGGTTGCTATCAGGTCATCCTCTATTATTATGGCACGTCCGTATCGGTTTATCACATCTGTAACTCCGGCAATTATGGACGGGCCCAGTTTCCTGTTTACATCCGAGAAGTGTGTCTCAACCATATGGAAGCCGGTTATGCTGCTTGCATACTCTCTTACTGACGCTACTTTGGCCGACTCGCCTTCACGGTCGGAACGGGGTCCGTCCACAAAGACAAAGAGGTCGCTATAGGCTGCCTCTGAATTCCGCTGCAACCCTTCGATACATGCCTTAAGTGCATCAGGCCTGTTAAAAGCGAATACTATTATCGGTGCGTTCATTTAATCTCCTGTATCAGGAATTTCTGCTTCCCGTTTGGTTGTTTCTTGATGGAGTCCACATAATTCAACTCCGCTTCAAGGTCAAAATCCGCAAAGAAACGGGTTATCTCATCCTCTACTTCATTGCTGTAATCATCGCCTTTTATGACATCAACCCTTACCTTACCCTTTATGGACTGAACAAGCTGCCATTGAGCTATATGGTTGAAGGCTTTGATATGGCCGCCGAAAATGGCACCCGTCAGGAATACTTTCTTTCCCGATCGGTCCACAAGATAATCGACCGTACGTCCCTGGATGGCATCAATCATTACCACTCCGTTGTCAGTCCCTCTGTATGTGGCTATATCACCTGTCTTATACCGTATGAACGGCAATCCGGTCTGATTGAAGCCTGTAACTACTATCTCTCCCGACTCACCTTCCGCTACATGCTGTCCGCTACCGTCTATAATTTCGGTATAACCATAGAACGGAAGGCATTCATAAACGGAATCATCCTTATGCTGATATGCATATACCGACATCTCGGTATGTCCGTACTGTCCTATAACCGGGCATTTGAACACTTCGGAGATATATCTGCGTGATGCCTCGGCAAAGGCTTCGCTTGTAAGATAGATACCCTTGAGACGTATCTTCAAAGGAATGCCGTGATTTCTGATATACTGTGCCAGAGTGAGTACGCCCGCGCTGTAGCCGCGCATATATGTGGCCTTGGTGCTATTGATTTGTTCTACATAGTAAGGCATATTGTCATCAGTCATATAGAGTGTAGAGAAATCATATCTGCCCCACGGAAAGTTTCTGGCCTTATTATAATACACCCTTTTATGCAATCTGTCCTGCTCTATCCTGCAACCTGATATTGAGACAATCGTGTCGGTCACCCCCATTCCCTTCCAATCATTCAGATAACTGTAGGTTAAGAACTGACATATCGGTTCGTTCCATATATTGCTGCATTTGCGCGGGAACTTGAGGGGTTCTCCGGTACTGCCGCCTGTATTTGCCCAGTCGCTCCATTCGGCTGTTATCTCCTTTGAATAGATGCCCGCCTGCTCTTTACGTATGATGTCTTTGGTCAGTAACGGAAGGGTTTTCAGGACACTGGCTGCAGTGTCCGCGGTGATATCATCGTTGATATACTTACCGTAATATGCGGAGTTGTTTCTGGCATAATTCAGGATATCTGCCAGCCATTGTCGTTGCATCTGCCCCCAGTTGCCACGCTCCTCCAACATCTTTACAGCCTTTTTGCGGGCAAGCAGGAAATAGATGCCGTTTGAAACCGCGTTATCCTTGAGAATACCTTTGATTGTCATAGAAAATCATGATTCAAGATCCAGAGCACGGCATATACACCAGCGGTGACTCTCGCATCGGATATTATTCAAAAGATGTACTCTGTTGCACTTTCCTGCCAATCCACGCACAACATTCCTGAGTGTAAGAGACTTGGCTCCCAGCAATCCTCCCATTGCAAACAGATTCCAGTAATCCGTCATAAGACGACGGCAACTTTCATTCACACGGTCCATATACACAACATCTGACAGATAACCGCACAACTTATCCATGGTTCCACCCCACTCTTTGCGGTCTGCCAGTGACAGGATGCCATTCTCATACCGACATCCATGGATATCAATCGCTATCCCGTCTTTGGCAATATCCAGTACGGCTATAGCTCCCTGGTGCCATTCGGGGCCACAGGTCTCAGAAATATCCGAGAAGCAGAAATTTCCAAGACTGTATGCAATAGGCTTTCCTTTGTATATTTCATATCCCTGTACGGTATGCGTATGATGCGCAATCACCGCATCACATCCAAGCTCTATCATCTCCCTGTATCGGTCACGCCACTCAGGCAACGGCACATCCGTCATCTCAACACCAGCATGGACAACAGCTACAAGGCTGTCTACCCTCTCTTTGCTCCCCATGATGAGTTGGTTTACCCTTTTGTGATTCACCCACGCACAGCCCACAGCATCATCACCTTGAGTCCATTCATCGGCAAGCATTCCGAACTGCATTTCGCAAAGGTTGATAAGCCCCAACTTGAATCCGTCAATTTCTATAACCTTGAGACCGTATGCCTCATCCCACTTTCCTGCTCCTATCAGGTTGAAGCCGTCAAGCATCCCGACAGTTTTGGTGTAGCCGTCAATACCCTGATCCATGATATGATTATTGGCCAGGGTTAAGGCATCAACTTTCAGATCCCGGAGGACCTGTATGCCCGATGCCGATTGCATAAGACGTGGCCCGCTCTTGGCCGGAAGGTTATGGTAATCGTCACTCCATACCGGACCCTCATAGTTCACTACACGATAATCGGTCTCCTCAAACAGACGTTTCAGGTTATCATCCGGGGTTACATGCGCAGACTCTGATATGAAATAGTCTCCTGTTACAAGCAGTTTCATTTTTCTGAGCGATAATCAAACATACAGTTCTATCTTTTCATCACTGTACAACTCATTGTATACCAAGACAAAATATAGAAGCATCACGAAACGTGATACTGCGGTAGGCGTATAGAACAATGACCCTTTGTAGTGGAATACGATTACTGAAAGGAACAGTATCAGAACAAAAATATCCCTGTCTGACCTGTGGTACATCTTGCGATAGAGCACGAACTGCTCCAGCATAAGCAGTACCAGAAATACTATTCCACCCAGATAGATGTTGCGTACATATCCCAAGTCACTGTTCATGTAATCGGCCAGGAATATGTTAACACCTTCACCAAAGATCAACCCATGAGTGGTCTCGGGAAAATGGAGCATCTGATCATATGCCGATCCTTCATAGTTTTCCATTGATGACAGGAAATCCAGAAAAACCTGCACGAACTCGTACATATCAGGACTGAATTTCTTGAGGAGCGCCAAAAGCAGGATTCCGCCTCCTATGACGGCAGCCAATATTATCAATCCGCGCGTATTGAAACTTCGCAACGACTTTAGGAATATGATACCCAATGTAATAAGCAGGGCAAACATTCCGGTTCGCGCGTTGACCAAGATGGCTATCAAAAACAGTATGATGTATACCACATAATACCATCTCCTCTTCTCTGAGTCGATAAGTTTCAATGTGCAGATAGAGGCAAGGAGACCCATCATATAACCGTATCCGCTTGTAAGATTACCGCCCAGTCCGAATCCGCGTACCGACAACTGTCCCAACTCTTCCATTACATCAAGTTCATTACCAAGCTGAATGCCTCTTAAGAAACTGTTCAGACCCGGAATCAGGATGGATATCACCGAAATTGAAGCGGCTACCACTCCCACATTTATTATGAGATTATAGAAACCTATATCCCTATGTTTCACCAATACCGCATAGACCAGAAATATGGGCAGAAACAGCAGTGTTGTGAGCCAACTTAACAGGTCCAATGCCCCCTGATAATATCCTGTGCCCGACAGAAAGACCGTAACCAGCAGATATATTATCATTGTGACTATCAGTATCAGTTCCGTCATATACACTCTTATGTTCTCTATCAGAATGCCGTTATAGACAATCAGACTCAAGCCTGCCACCAGCAGCAATATGTTGTTTATTCCGAAACCAACGAATGAGAATACGGGATTGAAGATATAGATGTAGAACAGTATTACCAGCAACGCATACTGCAACTTCTTTTTTATGTCATCAATATATAATCTCATGCCTGACAGAAATCCGATTCAGAACTATCTCTTCAATGCATCACGAAGCTTCTTATAGAAGATAGGGTCAAAAATGCAGAACAGCAGACCCTTTTTCCTTCTCTCGGCATAACGGACATACCGGCTGTTGATTTTCATTCTTTCGCTTATCTCCTTGTCATACTTTCCGTTGGTGCCTTTGTTGAAACTCTCCAGCAGAATATTCTGCTGAGCATAGACATATCCGTCAGTAAGATGTGACGATACGCTGTTTCCGGTAGAATCCATACGGTATACCGACATATAGTCCTTCATGATACGTATCTTTCCGCCGTTAATGGCTCTGAGTATAAGCGCATAATCACTGCTGTAGATACGGGCCATCCAATCCGGATACTCCATATACTCGCTCTTGACTACCACTGATGCTGTGGGTATTCTCCAGTTATGAATGGCATCATGAACGGACAGATCGGCATCTTGAGGCCTTTGTGTGAAACTTTCTATGGTACTGTTATCCTGATGATAAATTATGGCATTGTGAGCACACATCGTATAATCGGGATGATTCTCCATGAAATCTACCTGTTTCTGCAGTTTGAAAGGATCTATCCAAAAGTCGTCGCCCTCACATATGGCCACATATTTGCCTTCGGTATGTGAAACCATTACCCTATTCAGAGAACCGTCACGTTTGGAATACTGGTTCTCCGTCTCTATTACGGGTTTGATGATATCAGGATATTTTGCCGCATATTCTCTGATGATGGCCACCGATCCGTCCTGTGATACGTCATCATGAACAATCACCTCAAACGGAAAGTCAGTCTTCTGCATGACAAAACCTTCCAGGCACTGGCGCAGGTACTTCTCGTGATTATAAACGTAACACCAAACGGTTACCGTAAGTTTATCGGACTTTTGCCTTGCTGTCATTTCTTTTCGTGATTAAAGAGTTTGCTGAGATAGTCCCTTGCTATTGTCTTTACCTCAACATATTCGGGAAGTTTTATAGTCTCGCAGACTATGAAGAACACCACTATGCCTACTAAAATCTGGACAGGAAGTATAATCCAGTAACTCAGCGGCAGATACTTGAGATAATACACCGATATTGCTACTACTAATGCCACACCGTAACTTGGAGCAACGTCAAGCAACTGTCTCCATGATGTATAACCCAGCGAACGGCCGGTGTAGTAACTGTTCAGGAAGAAACAGATTATTCCAACTATGATGCCGGCTATCAGCATCCAGTAGATATCCACGAATATCCCTATCACTACAGGCGCTACGGCTATGATTTTCTTGATGATCTCAAGGTACAGGAAAATGTCTGTCCGGCCCTGAACCTGAAGCATGTTCAGATTTATTGCATGTAACGGATACAGTGACATATGGATACATATCAGAGGCAGGAATGTGGCTGCCATATGCCACTGCGGACCGATAAGGCAGTACAACAGCGGCTCGGCTACGGCTCCCATAGAAATCATGATTACGGCTGTCACAAACATGGTCATCTTGATTATTCGCCTGTATCCGCTTACCATACGCTCCTTGTCGTTCTGTATCTCGGAGAGCACAGGATAACTTACTCGCTGTACAATAAGCGTCAGATTGGTGGAGAATATGCCGGCATACTGCTCGGAGCGGGTGTACTGTCCAAGAGATTCAGCATTGTAGAACTTTCCTACCACCACCTTGTAAAACTCCTTCCATATGTTATCCAGCAGGCCGCTTACCAGAAGTTTCCAACCAAACCCCCACATATACCTGAGACTCTCCAGATTTATCTTAAGCCCTGGCCACCATCTGTTGAGCCACCACAGGCTTGCGGTGTAAGCAAGATTTTTTGCAAGTTGCTGTGCCACAAGTGACCATACGCCGTAGCCCATAAAGGCCATCGCTATTCCGACCACTCCGCTTACAATGGCCGAAAAGACCGATGCCTTGGTCTTGGTCTTGAAATCTATGCGGCGACTCAGAATGGTGTTCTGCACCAATGACAGCGCCTGGATGATGAGTATGAGACCCATCACGCGAACCAGGATCACCAACTCAGGTTTTTCAAAAAAATATGCAATCCAAGGGGCTCCCAAATAAAGGAGACCAAACATCAGCACGCTGACCACAAGGTTGAAATAGAACAACGTGCTGTAATCTTCGTCAGTCACATCCTGTTTGCGGATAAGCGCATTGGAGAATCCGCTGTCCACCACACTTGAAAGCACGGTGGTGAAAATAGTCACGATGCCGATAAGGCCGTACTCCTCGGGGGTAAGCAGACGGGCCAATACCAATCCTACCAGGAATGTTACGCCCTGCCCCAGGAATGCATCGGCTGCGCTCCAGCCTACGCCTTTTACGGTTTTATCCTTTAATGACTCCTGTCCCATTACAGGTTCTGTTAACTCAGACGTAATTCAGCGAATTCGTTGCTCTCCATCTCCTCCTTGAACTGCTCAAAGAGCTTGACGACATCATACTTGGGTTCGTAACCCAACTCCTTTTTGGCATTGTCCACATTCATCAGGAAACCTCCTCCACATGGTTTATCGGGACGGTATATTATCTGTGAAGGACGGTCTTTGGGTGAAAAGACCTTGATGATTGCTTCTATCTGCTGCTGCAGTGTTACAGGAATGCCTGTACCAACATTGTAGAAACCGGTTTCCCTTTGAGCCTCCACCGCCTTGCAAATCATCTGGGCACAGTCATATACATGGACCATATCCTTTGAATAACCCGGATCACCCCAAAGCTCTATGGGCTCACCGGCAATGGCAAGGTCTATCATCCGGTAAATGGGACGTTTTGTTTTCACGCCGTTGGGATGATAATAAGGATAAGGGCTGTAATTGTATATCGTGGGGAAGCGGAATATGAAATATTTCAGTCCGTATTCGGCATGATAATGCTTTATGAGCTCGATTGCCGTGTTCTTGCTGATGACATATACTGCATGGTCTCCCTTATAACTGAAATTGAGAGGAGTATCCGGCATCAGTACCTTTCCGTCGGTTGCCGACAACGATACGTCAAATACGGTTGTGGAAAAGAGAATGCGGTCAGCTTTGACTTCACGGCAGTATTCCAACACGTTGTATGCACCCATGATGTTTGACTGGATGTACTTTTCGGGTTCATATCCACTCATATAAGAGGGTATCTGTGCGGCCAGATATATGACGGCATAGACATCTTCCTTGGGTAGTTTTGCAAAATCCTCCTTCTTCGAAAGGTCCACGGAGAAGTATCGGATTCCCATTTTGTCAAAGAAATCCGTCTCTCTGCGACCTGAAGCTATGACTTCATACTCCTTTTTGTCAAAATACTCACTTGCGTATTTCAATACGTGGGAACCCACATTACCGGTAGCACCGAAAATTATTACTCTCTTCATAGCTTATCTATTAGCATGTTATTACTTGTATGATTTTTCTCATCTCCGCCTCACCGTAGCGCTGGTCACACGGAAGTGGGATAACCCCGTCGGCCATACCGCTTTCAAACTCATAATCAACGGTTTTGACCACATTCGGCCAATATTTTGCAACAAAGATCCTGTTCTCAATCAGTTTTTTACGGATACCGCTGTCCGTTCCTTCCATATACGGATATACCATGGGGCAACTGAAAGAATCGGCTGCCGGCAGGGGCAAGATGTTACGATCCTTGAGCGCCTCATTAAGGATACGGTAGTTATCCCTGCGTCTGGCTTTAACGTTGTCAAAATTTATATGCTCAAGAATATCTTTTGTCTTGTCCGACATCCATCGTATGGGCTGGTTTTCAAGTTTTCTCTCATTCTCCTGATAATCAGCGAAACCGGCCTCGGCTCCAAGTTCCCTGCGTTTAGCCAGATGGCTATCATGACAGGCGGTACAGTCATACTCCGTTACCTGTACCTTGTCATCGGATTCAGTGCCCAAATACGCCACTCCGCCATCGGCCACACCGACAAACTTGCGGGTGCTGTAAAAGGCCTTGATGCCGGGAAGAGGCTTGGCAAACAGAGTCTGGGCGCAGTCCACTATCAACCGCTCACCGAACTTGTCGGCCAGGGTACTGATATAGGCGTCCTTTATTCCGAAATAGTTGTTTGCGATGATGTACTCTCCTTTGGCGGGATCTATGCGGTACGATATCTCAAATTTTGAATCGGTGTGATAGAATGTCCAAGGAATATTGAGCTTCCTCAAAGGCTCAAGGACCACCTCACATGTGTAGTAAGGCAGGTAGACTCTCTTTACATCACCTATGCTGCGCAGGATATACTCCAGGGCATTGCGGCCTGTATTGAGCAATATTCCCCCCTTATGCGGGAATACGCCCTCTTCACGGTCTGCCAGTCCGAAATATCCCCCTATTGCATCCATCATTCAACAACTACTTTCAACCATTCCCTCTGATGGGTTATGGCATGTTCCAACTCTTGGGCTGTGTTGAACCTGAGCACCAACGTTCCGATTGCATTGTTAGCACCCTCAAAAGATTCCACTTTATCCCCTTTGCTTACCCAGAGGTCTTCTTCTACGATTCGGGCAGGCAGTTCAGGTGATATCTCCAGGCGGTCAAAGACACCGCTCTTATCGGCATGCAGTATAATCTCGGCCCAATGACCGTTGTACGGTTTCTGCTCTATCACCTCCCCTATGGGATCTCCCACAATTGCGCGCGTGATGGCGGTTATCATATCCACTCCGGTAGCGTAACGCAGCATCTCGCACAGGCGGTTTCCGCCGCCGCGTGGAGTCAGCTCCATGATATACGGTTTACCGTCGGGAGCTACACGTACCTCAATGTTGTAAACCACCGTCTTAAGTTTCAGCAACGTGATAAGACGCTGAATCTCGGATGTCAGATACTCCTCCTGCTCCTTTGTGAAGGTTGACGGCCATGAGTATGCTGCAGGGGTATACGGGTTGGTTGCATCGGCATCAAAGCGCTGGGCACAGAAACTTGTAAACACCAGTTTACCATCCACCGACATGCTGTCGGTATCCGATGAGCAGCCCTGTTTTTCTATGAATTCCTCGACAATGATATGCCCTGATATGCTGTGATCCATGGCATATTCCAATGCGGGTTTAAGGTCCGCTGCACGGTCAACGCGCGTGACACCTTTACTGCCGGCGGCATCGGTAGGCTTTACTATTACCGGCCACTGATATTTGTCGATATCCTTCAAGGCAGCCTCAATACTGTCAAAGCCTTTGGCACGCGGCACATTGAAGCCATTATCAGCCAGAAATGCCCTGAACCTGTCCTTGTTCTGAAGTATCTCTACCGACTCGAAAGGTCCGAATGAAGGCAGACCCATCTCGTTCTGTACGTACGATGCTGATACTACGCCGGGATCGCATGCAAATGACATGATGCCGTCAATCTTAAGACGGCGGGCTTCGCGCAGCACGGCCTCCTTGTCGATGATGCTAACATTGCAATACTCATCACTCCATTTATGGGCTATGTTGTTGGGCAGGTAATCGGCCGTTATCACGTAGTAACCCTGTTTATGGGCGGCCTCTATGACCGGTTTCAGGTAGCGCAAGCCGCCAAGGAGCATCAATCTCTTCTGGGCCATTATTTCACGATCAGACTTATTACACGCTCAATATCACTCTCACTCAGCTCGTGGTACATTGGCAGGCAGATAACCTCGTTTGCCAGACGTGTTGCCACAGGCAGATTGTCCGGCCCGGCGGATGGTAGTCTGCGGTAAGTACTGAACGTACTGATGAGCGGATAGAAATACCGTCGGCCTAACACACCCTGCTCACGCATCTTGAAATAGAGTTCGTCACGGGTCATGCCGTATTCGGCCGCATTCACGAATACAGGGAAATAGCTGTAGTTATGGCGCACACCGGGCATATCGTCAAAGAACCTTATGCCGGGAACGTCACGAAGAGCCTCACGATACTTTTGAGCAACCTTTTGGCGCTTTGCAATGGCATTGTCCACCTGTTTAAGGTTGAGCAGACCATATGCACAACGAACCTCATCAACCTTGCTGTTTATGCCGGGAGCCACCACCTCGGTCTCACCTGCAAAACCAAAGTTCTTAAGGTAGTCGATACGTTTCTTGGTCTGCTCATCGTGCATCACCAAAGCACCGCCCTCAAGGGTGTTGTAGACCTTGGTTGCATGAAAACTCAATGTGGACATATCGCCGGCATTAAGTACGCTTTCACCGTTCACCTCAACGCCGAACGCATGCGCTGCATCATAGATGACTTTCAGTCCGTATTTGTCGGCAATCTCCTGAATACGCTGTATTTTGACGGGCTTGCCATAGCAGTGTACTGGCATGATAGCGGTGGTTTTTGGCGTTATCGCAGCCTCGATCTTATCGGGGTCTATACCGCAGGTCTCCTCCTCGATGTCAACAAACACAGGACGGCATCCGTTCCACCAGATGCTGTGTGTGGTTGCCACGAAACTGTAGGGCGTGGTTATAACCTCACCTGTTATCCTGAGTGCCTGCAATGCGGTCAACAACGGCAGTGTTCCGTTGGTAAACAAGCTGATATATGGAACTTTAAGATACTCGCACAGCGCCTGTTCCAGCTGTTTATGGAACTGCCCCATATTGGTTATCCATTTGCTGGCCCATATTTCCTTTAGGAGTTCGTGGAACTCATCAAGGTCCGGCAGCAACGGCGATGTTACTGTTATTTGTTTGTTTGACATACTATTCTGTTTTAAACAAATTCTCTAATCTGTAACTCCATTTTCGGTCATACCATCCCAACAATGGTTCTTCCAGCAACCGGATACGTAACTGGTCTATCAGGTTGCATACAATAAAGACTACAAGTATTACACCAACGCTGAAACCGATAAGTTCAAGCAAGGGAATTGAATAATGGCCTACACAGTTGACGACATCTCTCCACAGCCATGTTATCATGGCCTCGGAATTGGCATGAATAAGTAATACGCCGAATGATCCGGCTCCTAAAGCATTTATCGCTTTGCTGTACCCTATATTGAGGTTTTTGAACCACAGGAACGAACTGACAGCTGTCAATACGGCGAAAAACTTGTTGCTGTCCGCCACGAAAAAATAATCAGTAAGTGACAATCTCGACATAGTGACCATGCTCAAATATGCTATGGCAACACTTCCCAATGTAACCCATCCCCACAAGTTTTTACGCTCAAAAAGCTGATGCGGATATATTCTGATGTATGACGAGATGAGATAGATTACGCCAAACCATGTTATGTAATTGAAAGACAAATCGAACGTGGGAATGGAACCAAGGATTGTATAACATGTCAATAGAAGAGCCAAGAGTAACCCATGCTGTCTTTCTGTCAAATTGCTGATGAGAATGTTCCAGAACGGGATTGTCAAGTAAAAAATAAGGTAACAACTTACGAACTCATTGCCAATTCCCCAAAAAGGAATGACAACGGAAACTATCCTGCGTATTGAAAGCGTCTCCTGTCCTGCGAGTAAAAAAACCACATAAATCACGATGTTGTAGAACAACACCTGACAAATCAACTTCACGAACTTTCTGACCGTTATCTGACTCTTGCACATGAAATATCCGGTTATCATGAGAAAACAGTTTATGCCTGTTTTCCCCCATGCACCAAGAAACATCAGATACAGACTGTTGGCACTGCCAGGATTTGAAAGAACAGGTCCATATTCGGAATGTAACCCGGAGTTGACGACATAATGATGAGCTACTATCATCAGCATGCAGACAATCCGGTATAGTTCAAGATTTGAACTACGCGGTGCTTTGGTCTGGCTTGAATTCCGTTTTAACACGAGAAACCGTTTATTTTTTCGATTATATAATTCACCTCTTGCTCCGTGATTGACGGGCCGATAGGCAGACTCAGTTCATGATCGGCAATATACTCGGTTATGGGCAGATTGAGTTGCGGAATATTCCATTTCTCCTTTGAATAGCACTCCTGTTTATGCGGTGCTATCGGGTAATGGATTACTGTGCCTATACCCTGCCCGTTCAGATAGCTCTGAAGCTCGTCACGTTTTTCGCAGAGTATGGGAAAGAGATGATACACGTTCTGACTGTCGGGCAGCAGATCCGGCAATTGGATTCCTGAGTTATTGATACCCTTGTAATAAAGTGAAGCCATTGACTTGCGATGAGCATTATCCTGAGCCAGATATTTGAGTTTTACATCCAGGACTGCTGCCTGAAGTTCATCCAGACGGCTATTGCGGCCGGTATATCGGAACACATATTTACGCTGTGAACCGTAATTGGCGAGCGTCCTGACTGTTGCTGCCAGCTCCGGATCATTGGTTGTCACGGCTCCGCCGTCGCCAAGTGCCCCAAGGTTTTTGCCGGGATAGAAGCTATGGCCTGCGGCATCACCCACGCTTCCGGTAACACGTCCGTCGGCAGTCATGCAACCGTGCGCTTGAGCATTATCCTCAACCAGCTTGAGGTTGTATTTCCTGCACAAATCACCTATCTTGTCGGTATATGCATTACGACCGTACAGATGTACTATGCAGATGGCTTTAGTCCTGTCGGTGATACGTTCTTCTATCAGTTTGTCATCAATCTCCAGTGAATTAAGCTTGGGCTCAACCGTTACAGGAACCAGACCGTTCTCTGTTATTGACAGAATGGTGGCAATATAGGTATTGGCAGGAACTATTACCTCATCTCCAGGTTTCATAACACCCAGTTCGATATATGCCCTGAATATCCATATCAGTGCATCTAAACCGTTTGCACAACCCACACAGAATTCCGTTCCGATGAAATTGGCATAGTTCGCCTCAAAACGCTCGTTCTCCTGTCCTTGAAGATACCAGCCACTGTTTACCACACGAGTCACGGCATCGTTTATCTCCTGCCCGTGAAGTGCGGTTACGTCATGTAGTGATAAAAAGGGAATTTTCATCATCTGTCAAAATCCGGTGTTATTGCCTGAATGTTTCTGAATTAATCGGGTTGTTCTTGACCTCGTCAATTACCTTGAGCAGATACTGTCCGTATTGGTTCTTGAGCATGGGCTTAGCCAGTTCACGCATTTTTTCCTCGGTAATCCAGCCGCGGCGGAAGGCAATGCCCTCAAGGCAGGCTATCTTGAGTCCCTGGCGCTTCTCGATAACCTCAACGAAGGTGCTGGCCTCACTCAGTGAGTCGTGCGTACCGGTATCGAGCCAAGCAAATCCGCGTCCAAGAGTCTGGACTTTAAGCTGGCCGGCATCAAGGTACTCTTGGTTGACAGTGGTTATTTCAAGCTCTCCACGGGCACTGGGTTTGATGTGTGCTGCTATATCAACCACGCTGTTAGGATAGAAATAGAGACCAACTACAGCATAGTTGCTCTTGGGTTTGGCAGGTTTCTCCTCAATGCTAAGGCAGTTGCCGTCCCTGTCAAACTCGGCCACGCCGTAACGCTCGGGGTCGCTTACCCAATAGCCGAATACGGTTGCCTTGCCCTCAACCTCGACATTACGGACGGCACCGCGCAGCAATGCGGAAAGACCTGAACCATGGAAGATATTGTCGCCCAGCACCATGCAGACGCTGTCGTTTCCTATAAACTCACGGCCAATGATGAATGCCTGTGCCAAACCGTCGGGACTGGGCTGCTCGGCATACTCAAAATGTACGCCGTAATCCGAGCCGTCACCCAGCAGACGCTTGAAACCGGGCAAATCGAAAGGAGTGGAGATAATCAGGATCTCACGTATCCCTGCCAGCATAAGAACGCTGATGGGATAGTAGATCATGGGTTTGTCATAAATGGGCAGCATCTGCTTGCTCACGCCCTTGGTGATAGGGTACAGCCTGGTACCGCTACCGCCTGCCAGAACAATTCCTTTCATGCTTAACTACGATTGAGTTTGTTTGAAATCCGGCGAAACTTCAGAAAAAAGAATGGCTTCGCCTACGCCTGTCCCATGTGTGGAACGGGGTTAACGTGAGATATTAACGCGAAATTAATACTTTTCTTTTACATATTTGTGCTCAATATAAAATAAAATAATAAAGAGTTTTCAACACATAAACGAAACGCGGCGGCTCCAGAATCTGAAACCGCCGCGCATAAGCCTGAATTACAATGGAATTACCTGTTTGCGTACATCTGCTCGTAATACTTCTGATACTCGCCGCTGGTAACGTTATCGACCCATGCCTGATTGTCCAGATACCAACGTACGGTCTTTTCTATACCCTCCTCAAACTGAAGGGACGGCTCCCACCCCAACTCGCGCTGAAGTTTGGTACTGTCAATGGCATAACGCAGGTCATGACCGGCTCGGTCTGTCACGTAAGTTATGAGATCCATATCGGCTCCCTCAGGTCTGCCAAGCAGACGGTCAACGGTATTGATCAAGACTCTGATAATGTCAATATTTTTCCATTCATTAAAGCCACCGATATTATAGGTTTCGGCAACATTTCCCTTGTGGAAAATCAGGTCAATCGCACGGGCATGGTCCTCGACATAAAGCCAGTCGCGTACGTTCTCTCCCTTACCATAAACCGGCAGCGGTTTACGATGACGGATATTGTTTATGAACAGCGGTATAAGCTTCTCCGGAAATTGGTAAGGCCCGTAGTTATTTGAGCAGTTTGTAACAATCGTAGGCATTCCGTAAGTGTCATGGAATGCACGCACGAAATGGTCAGAGCTCGCCTTAGATGCACTGTACGGACTGTGCGGTTGGTATTTCAGATCTTCAGTGAAGAACTTCTCTCCATATGCCAGATGATGCTCCCCAGAACTTGCCTTCGTAGTAAACGGAGGTTCAATTCCATCGGGATGAGTCATTTCAAGTGCTCCGTAAACCTCATCGGTCGAAATGTGATAGAAACGCTTGCCCTCAAAGCCCTCAGGCAGTGATTCCCAATACAGTTTTGCAGCTTGCAACAGGCTCAGAGTGCCCATAACGTTGGTCTGGGCAAAGGTGAAGGGATCCTTGATGGAACGGTCCACATGACTCTCGGCTGCCAGATGAATGACTCCGTCCACATGCTCGGCCTGCATCAGCTTAAGCACACCGTCAAAGTCACAGATGTCCATTTTGACAAATTTATAATTGGGCTTGCTCTCAATATCCTTAAGGTTATCAAGATTGCCGGCATAAGTCAATTTGTCAAGATTTATTACTTTATAATCAGGGTACTTATTGACAAAAAGGCGGACCACATGGCTCCCAATAAAACCTGCTCCGCCGGTAATAATAATTGAGCGACTCATCTCAACTTTCAATTTTCAATTCACTTATCCAGCGCCTCGTACTTTGAGTTATTACTCTTAAACTCCGGCACAATCTCTTTCATAATCCGAACAATCTCCATGTCATCAAACGTATAAGACGTCTTAAGCAGATGCTCCTCGTTCTCGACAGCCGTGGTGTAGTCATACTCGCGAACCTTGGCAATCATGATCTTGGGATGTTCTGTGGGCAGTGTATTCTCAGACGATGCAAGTACCTCCTCATAAAGCTTCTCGCCGTCGCGCAGGCCGGTAAACACGATATCAATGTTCTTGACACCGCTAAGTTTAATCATCCTCTTGGCCAGGTCTACTATCTTGACCGGCTTACCCATATCAAACACATATATCTCGCCACCCTTGCCCATCGTACCAGCCTCAAGCACCAGCTTACAGGCCTCAGGTATAAGCATAAAGAATCGCACCATCTCAGGATCGGTCACCGTAATGGGACCGCCGTTCTTAATCTGCTCACGGAATATGGGAATAACGCTGCCGTTTGATCCCAGTACGTTACCAAAGCGCGTAGTTACGAACTGTGTCACACCGTCAACCTTACCGTCCACGATAGCCTGGTTCAATGACTGGCAGTATATCTCACAGATACGCTTAGAGCAGCCCATCACGTTGGTGGGGTTCACGGCCTTATCAGTGGATATCATCACGAACTTGGCAGTGCGGTATTTAACTGCCAGGTCGGCAATCACGCGGGTTCCTTCTATGTTGTTCTGCACGGCCATTGCGGGGTTATCCTCCATCATGGGAACGTGTTTGTAGGCAGCGGCATGGAGCACGTAATCAGGCCTGTGGCTATCAAAAATTATCTCCATGAACTTGCGGTTGGTTATGCTGCCTACTATAGTGAAGCACTTTATCTTGGGATAATGGTCGGCCATATACAGGCGGACGTCGTGCATGGGGGTCTCGGCCTGGTCAATGAGCACCATCTCGGCGGGGTTGTACTTGGCTATCTGGCGCACCATCTCACTACCTATTGAGCCGGCAGCACCGGTTATCATGATACGCTTTTTGCGCAGGTTCTGCCCAATGGCACCCATATCAATATCAATCTTGTCACGCGGCAGCAGGTCCTCGATCTCGATGTCACGCATGCGTTCGTGACTCAATGGCGATTTTCCGTCCCACTCCTCGGCCTGGTTCATGACCATTATCTTGATACCGGCGTCTGTCAGGGCCGATATAAGTTCCTGTTTCTCGCGGAAATGGTCGGTCTGCAGAGGGCTGACCATCACAGCATGTATTTCATTGTCGGTCAGCACGTTGACCAGACTCGGGCTATCGGAAAATACGCGTACGCCCAACAAACGCTGGCCCACAAACTCGCCATCAGGGCTTATAAATCCCTTCAGTGTATATTTCTTGACATCCTGGTTGAAAATACTCTTGGCCAGACTGACACCACCTTCAAGCACACCGTATATGAATACGTTGACGCCGCCGCTGGCGGTACGGGATAATTCAAACATGAATTTTACCGTAACTCGCACCACGAACATAGCGAGCGTTACACCTACAAGTATTATGAACTCGCCGTAGAAATTAGGCAGCATCACCGACGTTACACCCATATATCGCAGCAGTTTGGACAATCCGTAACAGATTACCGAAGCGGATATGGTGGATGAGGTGATGTTTACAAGATCATGGAAAGTTGAATAACGTACGATTCCATGATATGTATGGAACATCTTGAAGGATACAGCGTAGATGAATACGTTTACAAGTATACCCCATGTATTGGCTACCAACAGCTCAGGATAATTGAACGCCTGCTGACGTGTCAGGAAAAGAGCTATATAACCGTTCAAAAGAACCAGGAAACAGTCAAGTAACAGTATACACCAATAGGGAATTGCCTTTTTAGAAAAATACCAGTCAGTTATGTTCTTGACAAAACTCTTCATTTATACCAAGTTAGAATGAGAAACAATGTGCAAACCACTTCTGATTCTGCAAAATTTTTACAAATGTAAACATTTCCCCGCTTTAAACCCATATAAACCACGAAGTTTTTTATGCCACAACACCTTTTTCATATATTAAGCTACAACTAATCCTTAAAAGTTGTAAATTTGCATCCGTTATGCGAAAATCATTACTTACAATATTTAAATCGCTGTTACTGACAGCATTTGTGGCAGGTGCAATCTGGTCCTGCGAGGACGAAAAGCCAGAGATAATCATTCCCGATCCCGACCCCATTACACCCCAGAGAGAGTTTGTCTATCTGGAGTCACTCACTCCTGATACTGTCAAGTTCGCTAAATTCAGGGAACTTGACTCGGTCACTTTCAATTTCCGCACCATCCCTTATGACCTGCTCCGTCGTGACAGCCTGACCATCCAGATAGCCGACAGCACAGGGGAAAAATACCGTTATGCCGATATCCAATCGCTCAATCTGCGCAGCGACAGCATATGGAGTATTGTGACGTATATAAGAAAAGGTGTTCGCAGCGGCGACGCCATATCGGTCATGGTGGCCGGCAAGGATACCGTCATGTATTCCGATCCCATCATACTGTATCTCATACCCAGGGAGCCCAGGGCAATTGAGTCGCTCGCACCCGATACCATCACGTTCAAGGAGGGCGATTCGGCTGTAATCTGTTTCAAGACCATACCTTTGAATCTGCTTGCCAGAGACAGCGTAAAGGTTGCCGTAACAGACAGTGCAGGAACTGATTATAATTTCGCATACATCAAATCCGTCACCCTTCAGGACGATATCTGGAACATTGTCACCCGCATGAAATACGGAATGAAAAGCGGCGATATCGTAAAGATCAGGGTTTCCGATGAGGATACCGTTATGTACACCAATCCGGTAGTGCTCAAGATGATACCCAAACCCGAACCGGTGCACTATTCCGTAGACATTGTATCCGATAAGGTTGCGGCATTCCTTGAAGGCGGACAGCCAAAGATGCGCATTCGCACTGCCCCGTGGAACATGCTGTTCAATGACAGCACCTTTGTCCTGAGCCTGACCGACCCCGAAGGCAAGTCACTCGATAACGTGCTTGGCATTGAAAGCAAGGAATTCATACCCGAGGACAGCTGCTGGAACATAAAGATGAAAATTCTTGACAAGACATTGACCGACGCACAGGTATCGGCCCATGTGGTTTGCGCCGACACCACCATGACGACCACCCCCATCAATGTCAAGAAGGTCTCCATCACGATGCAATCCATCAAGGTCAATGACAACCTTGCAATGAGATACGACAGTGCCAGCAACACCTGGACATGCCGTATTGCGCCAACCGCCGATTTCAGCGCACAGAAATTCCGTTTTGAGCATGACGGTGACATTGTCACATTAGGCGACACCCTGCAGCTGGCAGCCGGACAGTCACACACCCTTGATTTAAGCAAGCCCGTCACCGTATCCGTTTGGAAATATGACGTTCACGTGGAATACATGCTTAAACTGCTGTATGACTACCACATAGATGTTATATCAGATTCAGTATCGGCATTCATCGAGGGCGGTCAGGCAACCATGCGCGTTAAGACAGCGCCCTGGAATGTACTGCCCAGTGACGGATCGTTCGTAATAGCATTGGTCGATACCGCAGGCAACGCCATTGACAAGAAAGTCAATATAGCCAGCAAAATGTTCAACAGCGCTGACAGCAGCTGGGTATTGACGCTCAACATCCCCGACCAGAAACTCGAAGATGCATATGTATCGGCCCGACTGACGTGTCCCGACACCGTGGTTTACTCCCAAGTTGTAAACGTAAAAAAGGTATCAATGGCGCTTACATCAGTCATCTGGAACGACACCATAGCCCTGACCGACAACGGCAACAGGTCATTCTCGTACCGTGTTGATTCCATCTTTGACATGACTCACCTGAACCTGAAGTTTGACCATGACGGAGACCGTATCACAATAGGCGATCAGGTTTTGGAAAAGGATCGCAACTACCCTATTGACCTGACCAAACCTATCACCGTATCAGTTTGGAAATACGACATACATGTAGATTATCGCGTATCGCTAACCTTCTACGCTGTTGACATTGTATCAAATTCCGTAGCCGCATTCCTTGACGGAGGCCAGGCAACCATCCGCGTTCGCACCAAACCATGGGATGTTCTCAACGACAAAGTGAACTTCTCACTGGCACTTACCGATGCCAACGGCAATGCCATAAGGACTAAAGTGGGCATTGCATCCAAGGAGCTCCAGCAGTCCGACAGCAGTTGGGTTGTTAAGGTAAAGATTCTTGACAAAAACCTTACCGATATCAATGTAAGGGCAAAACTTACCTGCCCCGACACCGTAATGCTCTCCAAGTCATCGGTCAACATAAAGAAGGTCACAATCTCGATGACATCGGTCAAGACAGGTAATGACCTGGAGATGAATTACAGCGGTGATATCAATACATTCCACCTGTTCAGACCCGACCAGGCAGTCAACTACACCAACCAGAGGTTCAAGTTCACTCATAACGGTGACAAGGTCACGGTTGGTGACCGCGTACTCAACGAGGGTGAGTACAACACACTGGATGTGAGCCAGCCGCTCACCGTATCGGTCTGGAAATATGATGTCTATAAGGACTTTACCATTAGGCTCAATACCGGCCTGCCTATAGTAAGGATAGACAATGCTAAGTCTATGAGCAGTTATGACCGAGCCAACTGGGTGCCTGGCGCAAACATGCGTATTGAGTTGCCTGACGGCACTATTGACTATGAAGGCACACTCAGTCTCAAAGGCCGCGGAAACGGCACCTGGACAGAGACAAATAAGAAACCGTTCGCATTAAAACTTGATGAGAAGTCAGAACATAAGATTCTAGGCATGCACAAGCAGAAACGCTGGATTCTGCTGGCCAACTATAAGGACCGCACCCTGCTGCGTAACGATGCCGCTTTTTGGCTTTCACGTAATACAGAGATGCCCTACACTATTGAAGGCCGGTTTGTGGAGTTGGTTTGGAACGGCAAGCACATGGGCAACTACTATCTGTGCGAGCAGGCCAGAATTGATAACCACCGCATAGATATTACCAATCCCAAGTTGGACAACCCTGCCGAAGGAGGATATTTCATGGAGATAGATGCCTTCCTGGATTACAATAATAATGGTCAAAATGGTTCTGATAAAGTCGGTGATATAGGATTCTGGAGCACGGGAGGATATGTCACAAACGGTAAAGGCCGTTACAATCTACCGTATATTTTCAAGGATCCGGATGAGGATGAACAAGGTAATCCTATTACAAAGAACTCCGAGGCATTCAAATATATGCAGAACTATGTAAAGGAGATGGAGGATGCCATATACGCGGTAAGAAACGATCCCAACAACCACAGTTGGATGAATTATCTGGATATGGACAGGGCTGTTGACTTTGCACTCATTCAGGAGATCACAATGAATCACGACTCTTACAACACATGGCCGGTTGCAGGACCACATAGTGCATTCCTGTATAAGGATTCATGCGGTCCCATCTGTTTCGGTCCTACATGGGACTTTGACTACCATACATTCACATTATACGGTGATTTTAGTAATGGGCAAAGCTGGAGCAGCTCTGAAAATTCCCGACTTAGACAATGGGAGATTCTTAAGATGGACAACAAGGGTAGTAATAACAAATACTATTTTGCTGATCTGGCCAAGAATGACGCCGAATTCAGAGCACGTCTTTTAGAGCGTTGGGACCAGTACAAGAACACATGGAAGAATGGACTGCCTGCATACATAGATGAGATGGCCCAATATATTCTTATATCCGAATACTATAACCGACAGCTATATGGCTCCAACGCTGGGTCTGTAAACAGTAGCAATAGGAATTACAAGCAAAATGGCGATTGGGATCTATCGTTTCTGGATGCAGTCAAAGCTATGAAGACAGCCTTCCAAAAACGTTGGCAATGGATGGATGAAAACCTGCCCAAACTCGGTCAGTAATATAAAAAGGGGTGTCAAGTGACATTTTGAAAAAAAATTGCCCATTACACTAAATTTTTGATGCAAAAGTGTTGCGTATTCAAAATGAGTGCGTACATTTGCACCCAGAAACAACAAAAACAATGAAACAGTACAACTCATTCTTCTGGTGGTGGCAGCCCTTACAACTCAAATAAGTCGTAGGAGGTTGAAGCCGTTATGTAAGATGAGATAAGACATAATAAAGGCCCTGCCGCAACTGCGACGGGGCCTTTAAATTTGATTTTTATTCACTCTAACAATAACACTATTATGAAACAGAAAAAGTATTTGCTCCAGGAGAGCGAGATCCCCAAAGCATGGTTCAACATCCAGGCTGTTATGCCTAACAAGCCTCTGCCGTTCCTGCATCCCGGAACACGTCAGCCCCTTAAGCCCGAGGACCTCTACCCCATCTTTGTAGAGGAGTGTGCCAACCAGGAACTCAACCAGAAGGATGAATGGATCGAGATACCGGAGGAAATCCGTCAGCAGTACGCTTCATACCGTTGCACCCCGCTGGTACGTGCTTATGACCTTGAGGAGGCACTCGGCACTCCTGCCCACATCTACTTCAAGAACGAGAGCGTATCGCCCGCCGGTTCACACAAACTGAATTCTGCCATTGCACAGGCCTACTATGCCAAGAAGCAGGGTGTAACCAACCTTACCACCGAGACCGGTGCCGGCCAGTGGGGCGGTGCTTTGAGCTACGCTACCAAGAAGTTCGGTATTGACTGCGCAGTATATATGGTAAAGGCCAGTTACAACCAGAAGCCCTACCGCCGTTCAATCATGCAGACATTCGGTGCTGCCATCACTCCTTCACCCTCAATGTCAACCCGCGCCGGTAAGGATATCCTGACAGCCAACCCCAATGACCAGGGTTCACTGGGTTGCGCCATCTCCGAGGCTATTGAGCTGGCAGTTTCAACTCCCAACTGCAAGTACGCCCTTGGTTCAGTGCTCAACCACGTTTGCCTGCATCAGACTGTAATAGGTCTTGAGGCTGAGAAGCAGATGGAGATGACCGGTGAATATCCCGATATCGTTATCGCTTGCTTCGGTGGCGGTTCTAACTTCTGCGGTCTGGCTCTGCCGTTCATGCGTCATAAGATTGCAGGTAAGAAGAACACCCGTTTCATCGCAGCCGAGCCCGCTTCATGCCCCAAGCTCACACGCGGTAAGTTCGAGTATGACTTTGGTGATGAGTCAGGTATGACCCCGCTGCTGCCTATGTACACACTTGGCCACACCTTCAAGCCCGCTACCATCCATGCCGGCGGTCTGCGTTACCACGGTGCAGGTGTTGTACTGAGCCAGCTCATGAAGGACGGCTATATGGAGGCTGTTGATATTGAGCAGACCGAGTCATTCAAGGCAGGTGTGCTGTTTGCACAGACCGAGGGTATCATCCCCGCTCCCGAGAGCTGCCACGCTATTGCAGCTACCATCCGTGAGGCACTCAAGTGCAAGGAGACCGGCGAGCAGAAGACTATCCTCTTCAACCTGTCCGGTCACGGATTCGTGGATATGTCGGCTTACGACCAGTACATCAGCGGAGAGCTCCAGGACTTCCACGTAAGCGAGGAAGATCTTGCCCGCTACATGGCATCAGCTGACGCTCTCAACAAATAATTCGCCACAGCGGCGAGCGAGTTTGCCACAAAAACACATTCTGTAACCCTTCGGGACAACCCGAAGGGTTATTTTTGTGCCCTGAAAGCCCGGGGCTGGGTTGCTCAGCTAAGGCACATGTTTTACTTTTTTTCAATAGTTATTATGTACGACTTTTCTTTTATCAAAAGATTCGAGAACACCGTTAAGAAGCACTGGAACGACGCCGCTCTGGATGATTACCGTCGCAGTTCAGCCACATACGGAGAGCTGGCCGCTCAGATTGAGCAGGACCAGCTGCTCTGGAAAGCAGCCGGAATAAACAAGGGCGATAAGATTGCCCTCAACGCCAAGAGCTGCGCAGGCTGGATAAAGACATTCATGGGAATCATGACCGGAGGTTATGTAGGCGTACAGCTGTTTGACGGATATACCCCCACCGATACTATGAGCCTGGTCAATCACTCCGACAGCGTGCTGCTCTACACCGAGAAACGTCTGATGGACAAGATGGACTTTGAGCAGATGCCCAACCTTATCGGTGCGATCGATGTTCATACAGGCGAGTTACTTGCCAGCCGCGGCACATTCGCTGCTGTATACAACAAGCGTCAGGAGATAATGAAGGATGCTCATCCCAACGGTCTCAGCCTGGAGGACTTTAAAGGTTATCAGGACCGTGATGCCGACGAGATGTGCGGTATCAACTACACATCGGGCTCAACCGGTAATCCCAAGGGCGTTATGCTTACAGTACGCAACTTCAGCGTAAACGTATACCTGATTCCGCGTCACTTCCCCTATCGTGAGGGACAGACCTACCTGAGCGTTCTGCCGTTCGCCCACATCTTTGGACTTCTGTATGATGCAATAGAGCCGCTCTGCCTTGGTATGCATCTTACAATTCTGGGAATGCCCCCGGTACCATCTTACCTCAAGCCCGCTCTGGCCGAGGTCAAGCCCAACGTATTCTTTGCCGTTCCGCTTATTCTGGTCAAGATGCTCGACAACACCATCGGTGAGTTTGTAAGCAGTAAGTCAGGACGTCAGAAGTTGGCCGATTACCGCAACAACCTGGACTACTGCATTGCCCTGCGCACCATATTCATGTCGGCATTCGGTGATAACATTGAACTGCTTGTAACCGGCGGTGCAGCAATAGCATTCGACCTTGAGGACCTTATGGCCCAGAAGCTGCAGATCCCGTTCGTGACCGGTTACGGAATGACCGAGGCCTGCCCCACCATTGCCATCGGCGAAAAGGGCAAGTACAAGATGAAGTCTGTAGGTGAAATCGTGCCCGAAGGTATTGAGTGCCGCATTGATTCCGATGATCCCGAGCACATTCCCGGTGAGGTTATCATAAAGGGCGACTGTGTATTCACCGGTTATTACAAGAACCCCGAGGCAACCGCCGAGGTTTTTGACAAGGACGGCTGGTTCCACACCGGCGATATGGGTACAAAGGATCAGGACAACACCGTATTCCTGGCTGGACGTTGCAAGAATATGCTGCTCTCGGCCAATGGTCAGAACATATTCCCCGAGGAGATTGAGGTAGTACTTAACGCTCTCTCATATGTTCAGGAATCCATCATTGTTGACCGCAAGGGACATCTCACAGCACTGATCGTTCCCAATCTGGACGAAGTTGGTGCCAGCGGCATGGATAACGATGCACTGAATGCAGTTATGGCCGGAAACATAAACAAGCTGAATCAGGAAATTCCCTCATACTCTCACGTGGATGGTTTCGAACTCAAGTTTGAGCCGTTCGTAAAGACTCCCAAGGGCAGTATCCGCCGATTCATGTACAAATAATGAATAAATCTACAGTTACAAAACGAATATCATGACAGAAAAAAGAGTCGTAATAACCGGAATGGGCGCAGTTACGTCCATAGGCAAAAACATAGCTGAATTCAAGCATAGTCTCGAGAACGGCCGTTGCGGAATTTCACTGCTCGAGGGTATGGATAAATTTGGTGAGCTGAGCGTTCATGTAGGCGGTCAGGTTAAGGATTTCAATCCCGTTGCCCTGGGCATGGATCCGGGCAGCGTACGCCGAAGCGACCGTTTCAGCCAGTTTGGCATCTGTGCCGCCATGCAGGCTATGGAGCAGAGCGGACTCAAGGCCGATGAAAACATCGCTGCCGGTCGTCTGGGATGCTACGTAGGCTCAGGCATAGGTGGCATGCAGACTTTCATTGACCAGACCATAGTAATGAAAGAGGAAGGAGCCAGGCGCATATCTCCCCTTTTCATCCCCATGATGATAGGTAACCTTGGTGCTGGTAACATAGCCATCAAATTCAACGCCCAGGGCCCCTGCCTGCCGGTAGTTTCTGCCTGCGCCACCAGTACACATGCCATTGGTGAAGCTTTCCGAGCCATAAAGTACGGTATGGCCGATGCCATCATAGCCGGTGGTACCGAGGCCGCAGTGAACCCGCTGGCAATAGGTGGATTCGCCAATATGAAGGCTCTCTCAACTGCAGAGAATCCTCTTGAGGCCTGCCTGCCGTTCGATGCACGTCGCGGCGGATTCGTAATGGCCGAAGGTGCCGGAATCATGATTCTCGAAGAGTATGAGCACGCCGTAAAGCGCGGAGCACATATCATCGCCGAGGTGGCCGGCTACGGCAACACCTGCGATGCATACCACTACACCGCTCCCCGTCCCGACGGTACCACTACAGCCGCATCGCTGAGTCTTGCCCTGAGTGAGGCCGGCTATCAGAATGACGGTCTGCTATATATCAACGCCCACGGCACAGGCACTCACATGAATGACAGCTGCGAGACCAAAGCCATCAAAATTGCCCTTGGTGAGGAGCAGGCCCGTAAGGTCATGATAAGCTCCACAAAGTCCATGCACGGCCATATGCTGGGCGCTACAGGCGCTGTAGAGCTCATTGCATCGGCCATTGCTCTTGAAAGCGGGATGTTGCCTCCCACCATAGGCTATAAGGAGCCAGATCCCGAGTGCGACCTTGATTATATCCCCAACACCGCACGCAGCATCCAGGCCGAGTATGCACTGTCATGCTCGCTGGGATTCGGCGGACATAATGCCGCAGTAGCTCTGCGCCGTTACAAGTAATGATATGAAAGCTGATAAAGAAGATCTGATGAAGATAATGCCCCACAGGGACCCGATGCTCCTTGTGGACCACTCGGAGCTTACGCCCGATGGCGTGGTTTCGGAGTACACTATCCCCGATGACCCCTACTTCACTCACGGACACTTTCCGGGCAATCCCATTGTTCCGGGAGTGATCCTGTGTGAGATCATGGCTCAGGGCAGCGTGCTGCTGTTCCGGGACAAGCTCCAGTACAGGATGGCACTCTATGCCGGCATGGACAAGGTTCGGTTCAAAAAGACCGTCCGTCCGGGCGACAAGGTAGTTGTCAAGTCCACAATGGGCAACTGCCGCGGCCTGTTCCTGTCGGTCAATGCCACAGCTTACGTGGGCGACGAGGTCTGTGCCTCGGGCCAGTTATCATTCATGCTGGTGGATAAATAAAAAAATGTGGCTCAAAGGGCCACATTTTTTATTTTACGATATATTTCTTTCCGTTCCTAATATATATACCCTTCCCCGGGTTTGTAACCTCCATTCCGGCCAGATTGTAAATCTTGTCGTCATTTATCATACGCATGGGAGTTGTGGCCTGTATAGGTGCAACCCAAGTCGGCTCTGAAAGCGCACACAGATAGAAATTGTCAAAACATGTGTTGTTACCACCTTCACTCAGATGTGTGAACACAATCTGCAAACTGGAAAAACCGTCATTTCCCTTGGGGTTGGTAAATACATACTGGACATCGGTCCACTCGCCACTGTATGTCGGGTTACCCTCCAATACCTGTGACTTTTCCACCGCGGTTTTGTCCGAGTTCATGGTCACCATGCGGACAACAAGATTCGCATTATTCTCGGTAGTCTTATCAGTTGAATTCTTAATCTTGTAACCGAATACATATGACTTGTTCTTCACAAGAGTCCACATTTTGCATATGGAATAAATGCTTGATGCGTCACCGTCACCCTTTGACTCAAGGTATACGTTATATGAATTTGCATCGTATTTCTTAAGATCAAAAGCTTCCGCGCTCAGTTCCTTGCCATCACCACCTGTCCAATTCTCATAAGCGTTCACGTACTCAAATGATCCGTTCTTGATCATGTTACTCTTAACCGAGTAATAATAGTCACCGGAGAAGACTGTATCGGGTAATACAGACTCTGCGACAGGAACTGTCACGGCTATGCTGTTTGTAAAGCCATCCAGAGAGGCTTTTATGGTAGCTTTTCCATAACCTACAGCCTTGATCAGGCCCTCGCCGGTAACCGTTGCAACAGCATCATCCGATGACGTAAATGTAACTACCGGATTGGGATTAGCGCTGCTCTTGGCTGTTATCTGAGCCACAATCTGTAAACTCTCACCACGGTTCAACTCAATTTTTTCGCCTACGTTGAGTGTCACAGGATTCATCATATAATTGATAAACCAGTCAAGATCTGCAACCGATATCTTTGTGCCGCTGACGCCATTCTTGAAGAAATTGTATATTTTCTCCTGTATTGAAGCACCTGCAATACCGTTCAGCTTGTCAATGAGAGGAGCAAACATGTAATCCTTGGGATCACTGCTGCTGTCAGTAGAACCTTTTTTGCCTTCATAGTTTCTCAGACGGGCAAAACCTTTCTCATCGGGATCAAATTCAGCTGCAGCCTTCTCACAGAATGTTGTCAACTCATAATCCTTAGCAAGGTCACTTTCATTCATACCAAGCAATGCACCTATCAGAAAGCCCATTGTTCCAGTACGGTCAGCACCGTTCTGGCAATGGTAGAATACAGGCTTGCCAGCCTTGAGTTCATTGATTATCCACTGGAAAGCCCTGATGTTGGAATCATCGTTGTCATATTTCCACATACGGGCGCTGGTTGTAGCGATATTGGTAAAATCAGCAGCATAACTTTCATCGGCAAATGATGGTTTAGAGTAATGAGCCTGACTGCTGCTGCGCAGGTCAAGCTCGGCCCTGATTCCCACATTGCGCATTGCCTCGATACCGGCATCGGTAAGCAGCACATTATAAGGATCCTTTGGATTGGTAAGCTGTCCTCCACGGAATATCTTTCCGTATCTTATGGGATAACCTTTAAGACCTGTCCAACCGCCCATATCACGGACGTTCCATGTACCCTCGGCATAGATCCAACGGAGCATGCCTGTGGGTTCTATCTGTCCACGACCTACAATAGAATTATTACCACCTTTTACGGATACTATCCTGTAGTAGTATTTCTTGCCCGGAATCATGTTATACAGATCATATTCAGCGGCATCCTTATTAACCTTGAAGACTATAGGATTTGAATATGACGATGACTCACTCACCTCAACCCTTTGAGCATCGGCCCCATCCTGATGCGTCCATGACAACTTTACAGGCACGGGAGCATCCAGTCTGTAGTCATGAGGCTTTTTGAAATATCTCATCACGAATGATGAGTCAAGCGCCATTCCTTCATAACTGAAATCATTCAGAAATCCGTGGGTGATGTCATTCTCAACACAATATGTGATTGGGTCCTGCGAACTGACATACCCAACAAACAGCAATGAGATAAAAAGAGTGTAGATTTTCTTCATAAGCCAATAATGTATCGGAGTGGATAACTTGTTGCAAATGTATAAAAAAACAGCGTGACCCAAATGAGCCACGCCGCAAAAAACTTTTAAACTGCTTTATGCAGAAAGCCTTAACGGTCCTTCATTACAATCTCAATGAAGATGTAATAGCTGTTTCCGAATGAAATCTCATCTTGGAAGCCCTGATCACTCTTCTTCTCCTTTGAGTTGGCCAGCAGAGGCATCTCGTCAACGAACTCGCGCAGACGCTTACGTGAGTTGGCTATGCGGATTGACTTAACCTTTGACATCTCCATCTCATAAGGATTTGCGTAGATACCCTGATGCAACCACTCCTTTGAGTTGTGCAGATAATAGTAGATGCGGTCATTGTCCCATGTACCGCCATCGGTAGAAATCTGGGCGTTTGACTTGAGCAGATATCCCAGGACATCGGTATCATACAGAGCCAGATCCTCGGATGTTTTCTCCTCGGGCAATACGATTGTGGTATAGCCGTTCTCATTGGTCAGTGTGGCCTTATCATTCTCCTGCAGAACAATACCCTTCTGCTTACCTGATGCAGCACCTGAAGCACCGCATGATGTCAGTGTGAAAGCACCCAGTACAAGTGACAATCCAATCAAAGATGCGAATTTAATTCTTTTCATATCGTTTAGGTTTAGTAGTTAATAAGTCCGTTTTATCTATTTGACAATATATTTCTTTCCGTTTTTGATATAAATGCCCTTACCCGGGTTTGTAACCTCCATTCCGGCCAGATTGTAAATCTTGTCGTCATTTATCATACGCATGGGAGTTGTGGCCTGTATAGGTTCAACCCAAGTCGGCTCTGAAAGCACACACAGATAGAAATTGTCAAAACAGGTGTTGTTACCACCTTCGCTCAGATGTGTGAACACAATCTGCAGATTGGAGAAACCGTCATCTCCCTTGGGGTTGGTAAATACATACTGGACATCGGTCCACTCACCGCTGTATGTCGGGGTTCCCTCCAATACCTGTGACTTTTCCACCGCGGTCTTGTCCGAGTTCATGTTAACCATGCGAACAACAAGATTCGCGTTATTCTCGGTAGTCTTATTAGTCGAGTTCTTAACCTTGTAACCGAATACATATGTCTTGTTCTTCACAATAGCACGCGTTCTGCATATGGAATAGATGCTTGATGAGTCACCGTCACCCTTTGACTCAAGGTAAACGTTATATGAATTAGCATCGTATTTCTTCAAATCAAAGGCTTCCGCGCTCAGTTCCTTGCCATCACCACCTGTCCAATTCTCAAAACCGTTCAGATACTCGAATGATCCGTTCTTGATCATGTTGGCACCATTGATTGAGTAGTAATAGTCACCTGAGAAGATTGTATCGGGTAATACAGACTCCATCACAGGAACCTTTACGCTGAAACTCTTCTCAAATCCGTCAACACTGGCCTTGATAGTGGCTGTACCGCTACCCACGGCAGTAATCAGTCCCGATTCCGTAATCGTAGCTATTTTGGTGTCCGATGATGTATATGTAACAACAGGATTGGGATTCTCTGCGCTTGTTGATGTCAAATGGACCAGCAGTTGTTTGGTAGAACCCTTGTCAATGTTCACCGTACCGCTCAGATTCATCTCAATAGGATTCAGCATATACTTGATGAGCCAGTCAAGATCGGCTGTGGGAACCTTATTGCTCAGATAACCGTCTGATTCTTTAGGTCCTTTTGCACCAGTGCTCAGGTGATAATAAACCTTCTGCTGGAATGTCTCACCCGGGAATGTCTTGATCTTGTCAATCATCTTGGCGAACTTGTAACTCTCGTTATTGTCATTCGGGTCAGTTCTTCCCGTATAGTTACGCTGACGTATCAGAACCTCCCAATTGGGAGAGTCCCTCTCGTTCACAACACGGTCTGATGAGAACGATGTAAGCTCAAACTCCTTGCTCAATGCATCCTCACTCATTCCGCAAAGCGCTCCAACAAGGAAAGCTACGGTACCTGTGCGGTCTGCACCCACAGAGCAGTGCAGATAAACAGGTTTATCAGCCTTAAGCCACTCAATGAGCTTGCGTACGCCCTCAATACTCTGAGGACCATCGGCAAATGTGGCAATACGGCTGTTGTATGCAGAATTTACATTGTAGATAGGATAATTGCTTCCAAAGAACGCACGGCTGGCGTTTACGGCATTGCTTGCATCTCTCATATCCAGTTCTGCCCTAAGGCCCAGTCTTACCATTTCAGCATCTCCTTCTGAAGTCAACATCCTCTCTGAACTGCTGTTCACATTCAGACGTGATCCGCGTATTATGGCTCCGTATCTGAGAGTATAACCGTTCAAGCCCGTCCAACCGCCCAAGTCACGCACATTGAATATGTTGTCAATCTTGAGCATACGCAGATGGCCCGTGGTCTTGAACTTGCCCGACTCTACTGTTGTTCCGTTACGCTTTACAACCTTCCAGTTATATGTGCGACCGGGAATAAGGTTCCAGACAGTGATTGATTCCGCACCCTTGGCAACACTCATTGTCAGCGCGTTTGAATAATCGTCATACTCGCTCACACTGACTGTAGCTGCTTCACCAAGTGCATTTGACAACTTGATTGTAACAGGCTTTGGCTGATCCTTTCTGACGCCTTTGTTTTCATACGGAGGATTATCACAGTAGTTAAGGATCTTAGACTCCTGATAATTGTCGGGACTGTATGTAACCTCGGTAAGATAACTGTGAACCACATCATTCTCCAGACAGTACTCCGGAATCTCCTGAGAATTAGCCTGTAATGCAAACAGACCCAGCACAATTAAAGTGTAGAATTTTTTCATACGCATATTATTCTTGCAAATTGTGGTAAAATTACTGCAATTAATTATTATAGCCAAAACATACGCGCACAAAAAAGAGCAATTGGGGTCAGACCCCTTTGGCACGTATTTAGGTTGGCTATTATCGCAAACTTTACCACGTGCCAAAGGGGTCTGACCCCAATTGCTCTTTTTTGTGCTTTTACTTGACTTCCTCGAAGTCGGCATCCTGGACGTTGTCACCGGCGTTGCCACCCTGTGCGCCACCGTCCTGAGGACCGCTCTGGGCACCGCCGTTGAAGCCTGCGCCACCGCCGGGCTGGCCCTGTGCACCGCTCTGCTGGTACATCTGTGCGCTGGCTGCCTGGAAGGCTGTATTCAACTCAGCCATTGCCTTATCTATTGCGGCAATATCCTGAGCCTTGTGAGCATCCTTAAGAGCATTCAGTGCACTCTCGATAGGAGCCTTCTTGTCGGCCGGAATCTTGTCGCCCAGATCCTGCAGCTGCTGCTCGGTCTGGAATATCATTGAGTCGGCCTGATTCAACTTGTCAACTTTCTCACGCTCCTTCTTGTCGGCATCGGCATTTGCCTCGGCCTCAGCCTTCATGCGCTCAATCTCCTCCTTGCTCAAACCTGAGCTTGCCTCAATACGGATTGCCTGTTCCTTGCCTGTAGCCTTATCCTTGGCCGATACCTTAAGGATACCGTTGGCATCGATATCGAATGTAACCTCAATCTGAGGTACGCCACGACGTGCGGGAGCTATACCCTCCAGATTGAACTGGCCGATGGATTTGTTCTGTGCGGCCATAGGACGCTCACCCTGCAGAACGTGTATCGTTACGGCTGTCTGGTTATCGGCAGCTGTTGAGAAAATTTCACTCTTCTTGCACGGGATTGTGGTGTTGGCATCGATCAGTTTGGTCATTACACCGCCCATGGTCTCGATACCCATTGTCAGCGGGGTAACATCCAGAAGTACGATGTCACCTACACCGCCCTCCTTGTTAAGGATAGCACCCTGGATTGAAGCACCTACTGCAACGACCTCATCGGGATTAACGCCCTTTGAAGGCACTTTTCCGAAGAAATCCTCAACCAGTTTCTGAACGGCTGGGATACGGCTTGAACCACCAACCAGGATTACCTCGTCAATATCGGCGTTGGTAAGACCGGCATCCTGCATAGCCTTGCGGCAAGGCTCCAGGCAGGCCTGAATAAGGCCGTTGGCCAGCTGCTCGAACTTGGCACGTGTAAGAGTTTTTACAAGGTGACGCGGTACACCTGCAACCGGCATGATGTACGGCAGATTTATCTCGGTGCTGGTCGATGATGACAGCTCGATCTTGGCCTTCTCGGCAGCCTCCTTAAGACGCTGCAGAGCCATAGGATCGGCAGTAAGATCGGCACCCTCGTCCTTCTTGAACTCCTCAACCAGCCAGTTGATGATTACCTGGTCAAAGTCATCACCGCCCAGGTGGGTATCACCGTTGGTGGCAAGTACTTCGAATACGCCGCCGCCGAACTCCAGGATTGAGATATCGAATGTACCACCACCCAGGTCGAATACGGCAATCTTCATATCCTTGTTGGCCTTGTCAACACCGTATGCCAAAGCGGCAGCGGTAGGCTCGTTCACGATACGCTTTACATCCAGACCGGCAATCTGACCAGCCTCTTTGGTGGCCTGACGCTGTGAATCGCTGAAGTATGCAGGTACTGTGATGACAGCTTCTGTAACCTCCTGGCCCAGATAATCCTCGGCGGTCTTCTTCATCTTCTGAAGAATCATGGCGCTGATCTCCTGAGCTGTGTACAGACGTCCGTCAATGTCCACACGCGGCATGTTGTTGTCACCCTTCACTACCTTGTAAGGTACGCGGGCAATCTCCTTCTGAACCTGGTCCCAGTTCTCACCCATGAAACGCTTGATTGAGAATACGGTACGCTGCGGATTTGTGATAGCCTGACGCTTGGCAGGATCACCTATCTTACGCTCGCCGCCGTCAACGAAAGCCACGATTGAAGGAGTTGTACGCTTACCCTCACTGTTGGCTATAACGACAGGCTCGTTACCCTCAAATACTGAAACGCACGAGTTTGTGGTTCCAAGGTCAATTCCAATAATCTTTCCCATAGTTGTATGTTTTTATTTGTTTGAACTCAAAATTTGACACTCAACTATGTACAAATGAAATGCCACGGCACTTTTCAGCACCGCGGCATGACATTTCTGACGTTTTGGCAGAATCAATCGTTCATCATCTCTGAGTCTGCGTCAGGTTCCGGAGTCTGGGGACTGCCAAGAATTGCAGCCATGATCTTCTGCTCCAGCTCTTCGGCCAGCTCGGGGTTATCCTGCATAACCTGCTTCACGGCGTCGCGACCCTGTGCCAGACGGGTATCACCGTAACTGAACCACGATCCGCTCTTCTTGAGTATGCCGTACTCAACACCCAGGTCAACGATTTCGCCAGACTTGCTGATGCCCTCTCCGAACATGATGTCAAACTCGGCCTTGCGGAAAGGAGGTGCCACCTTGTTCTTGACTACCTTGACGCGCACCTGGTTGCCAACCACGTTGTCACCATCCTTGAGCGATGTCACGCGGCGTATATCCAGACGTACCGATGCATAGAACTTGAGTGCGTTACCACCTGTGGTGGTCTCTGGGTTACCAAACATCACGCCTATCTTTTCACGCAGCTGGTTGATGAATATGCAAGTGGTGTTGGTCTTGTTGATGGTCGATGTGAGCTTGCGCAATGCCTGGCTCATAAGGCGTGCCTGCAGTCCGACCTTGTTATCACCCATATCGCCCTCGATCTCGGCCTTGGGGGTAAGTGCGGCAACACTATCGATGACAATGATGTCAATGGCGCTGGAGCGGATAAGCTGCTCGGCAATCTCCAGTGCCTGCTCGCCGTTATCGGGCTGCGAGATCCACAGATTGTCAATGTCAACGCCCAGCTTTGAAGCATAGAAACGGTCAAAAGCATGCTCTGCGTCAATGAAAGCTGCAATACCGCCGGCCTTTTGGGCCTCGGCAATGGCATGAATGGCCAGAGTTGTCTTACCTGATGATTCGGGACCGTAAATCTCAATTATCCTGCCACGAGGATAACCGCCCACGCCAAGTGCGGCGTTAAGGCCTATTGAGCCGGTTGAGATTACATCGACGTTCTCAATGCTCTCGTCACCCAGTTTCATAATCGAGCCTTTACCAAAGCTCTTCTCAATCTTGTCAGTTGCTGCCTGCAAGGCCTTCAGTTTTTCACTAAGACCAGCATTCTGAGGGCCTGACGCACCCTCAATCTCTTTTTTTGCCATAATATGACTGTAATTAAATTAGCTAATCCCGAAGAGTGTTCTCCAAGGTATCTCTCCAGTAGAATCCCATTTTGAGACTCCATAGGCAAAGTTATGAAAAATCAGTTGTATCTTTACAAAACAAACGGAAAGTTATGAACACCGATTATATACAGATAATTGTACGCGAGACCGGACTCAAAGAGCACCAGGTGGAGAATACCCTGAAGCTACTTGAGAACGGCGCTACGATCCCTTTTATAAGCCGATACCGCAAAGAGTCAACCGGTGGCATGGACGAGGTTCAGGTCACCGAGGTAAGTGACGCCCTGGAGCGCCTAGAGGCTCTGGCCAAGCGTAAGGAGACAGTCATTGGTACCATTGAAGGTCTTGATAAACTCACTCCCGAGCTAAAGCAACGCATTGACCATTGCTGGGATGCCACCGAGTTGGAGGATATATACGCCCCATACAAGCCGCATCGCAAGACCCGTGCCGATGCCGCCCGTGAGAAAGGTCTGGAGCCGTTGGCAGAGTTTGTCATGAAGCAAAACCTGTACGTTCCACTGGACCGCGAGGCAAAAAAATATGTAAGTAAGGATAAGGGCGTTGAGAGCGTTGACGATGCCCTGCAGGGCGCAATGGACATAATTGCCGAGCAGGTTTCGCTCGATGAGAGTGCCCGTAATCTGGTTCGTAACGGCTATCGTCGCGAGGCGCGCATCTACAGCAAGGTGGTCAAGAGCAAGGAGGCCGATGCCCAGAAGTACCGCGACTGGTTTGATTTCAACGAGTCGCTGCGTCACTGCGCGTCACATCGCCTGCTGGCCATGCGTCGAGGTGAAGCAGAAGGGTTCCTGCGCGTATCGATAGAAATTGACGACGAAAAGACATCGGATGCCCTTTCCCGCCGATACGTACGCGGTAAGTCAGAGGCATCGGACCTGGTTGACGAAGCCGTTCAGGACTCATACTACCGCCTGTTGCAGCCATCGGTCGAAAATGAGTTTGCCGCATCGTCGAAGAGTACCGCCGATGCCGAGGCTATACGTATATTCGCCCGAAACCTGGAGCAGCTGCTAATGGCGTCTCCACTAGGTCAGAAAGCCGTTATGGGCATAGATCCGGGCTTTCGCACCGGCTGTAAGGTTGTTTGTCTTGACGCTCAGGGCACACTGCTGCATAATGAGGCAATCTACCCCCACCCGCCCCACAACGAGGCGCGACAGGCTGCAGCAAAAATCCAGACTCTGGTAGAACAGTACAAGATTGAGGCTATTGCCATAGGTAACGGCACGGCAGGACGTGAGACCAAGGAGTTCATAGAGCACCTGCGCCTGCCTGCGGGAGTACAGATATATAGTGTAAATGAGGACGGAGCATCCATCTACTCCGCATCCAAGACCGCACGTGACGAGTTCCCGGATTACGATGTTACGGTACGCGGCGCAGTATCAATAGGTCGTAGGCTTATGGATCCGTTGGCCGAGCTGGTCAAAATCGATCCGTCATCAATAGGCGTAGGTCAGTATCAGAAGGATGTTAACCAAACCGACCTTAAGCACTCACTGGACCAGACAGTCATCAGTTGCGTCAACCGCGTGGGAGTGAATCTGAACACCGCCAGCACCCATCTGCTCACCTATATAAGCGGCCTGGGCCCGCAACTGGCACAGAACATAGTTGATTACCGTACCGAGAACGGCCCGTTCCACAACCGCAAGGAACTCCTTAAGGTTCCGCGACTGGGAGCCAAAGCTTTTGAGCAGGCCGCAGGATTCCTGCGCGTGCCCGGCAGCGAACAGCCGCTTGACAACTCAGCCGTCCATCCCGAGAGTTACGGTATCGTGGAAAAGATGGCAAAAGATCTGAAATGCACCGTTCAGGAACTGATGAAAAGCCCCGAACTTCGTGCCAAGATTGACATAAACCGTTACGTGACTGACAAGGTTGGCATACCGACTCTGACAGATATCATGCAGGAGTTGGAGAAACCCGGCCGTGATCCGCGTGGACCTTTAAAGAAATTCGAGTTCTCGAACGAGGTTCATACAATCGAGGATGTCAAACCCGGCATGGTTCTGCCCGGAATAGTGAACAATATCACCAACTTTGGCGCATTCGTGGACATAGGCGTTCACGTAAAAGGCTTGGTGCACGTATCACAGCTATCTCCCGGCAAGTTCATCAAGGACCCCACACAGGTAGTCTCACTGCAACAGCAGGTAATGGTAAAAGTATTGAGCGTAGATCTTGAGCGCCAGCGCATCTCCCTCACAATGTCAATTTGATCACGTTTATTATGCGACCGCACTTGGTGCCCTCACGGCGTGCCGAGTAAAAGCGGTCGTTATTGCGATAGGTGCAGATGCCTGCCACCTGAATATTCTGCGGCATTACGCCGGCCTGCTCCAAGAGCCATTGGTTTGACTTCCACAGGTCGATATGCAGCCCTCCGTTCATAGGATTATCCCCCGTAGGGCATTTAGGACCGCAATCCTGAAGTATTTCGGAAATAGGGAATCCGGCCTCACGGAAAGCATCGGCCACCTCCTGCCCCACCTGAAAGCTATCCGGTCCGATACCCGGTCCTATGACCGCGCAAAAATCCGCTGCATCGGTCCTGTACAGTTCATGCATGAAATCAATTGCCTTCTGTGAGATATGCTGAACCGTTCCGCGCCATCCGGCATGTACCGCTGCAATTGCCTTATGCACAGGATCATACAGCAACACCGGAATGCAATCAGCCGTACGCACCGATATAGCCACACCGGGAACATTCGTAACAAGCGCATCCACACCCTCCAGTTGCTCTCTGGTGGTATTCGGATCTGTCACTTCGCGTATCACACACCCATGCACCTGATGCGGCTGCACCACGTAATACGGAAGCTCAGCGTCCCGCTCCGTGCTGAACGCCTCCACTCCTGCCCCCATGCTGTATTTATGAAGCTTTGATGTCATTTTTGCAAAAATAAAAAGAAAGGCCGACTTACAAAAGCCGACCTTCCCAGGAATCAAAAACATTAAAAATTATATCAAAGCTGAATTTCGTTTCCAACCTTGCGGGCGCGGTTTGGATGATCCAGATCCATACCGGTGGCGATACCGATCTCAACCAGGACGTTCCAGCCTGCGCACAGATATACGTACGGATTGAAATCACCGGCAGCCGGAGTCTTGATGGTGGGGAACGGAGTATCGTGGTCAGCGATAGCTACGACCTTGACACCGGCGCCCTTGATAAGGCAATCCTGAATCTTCTGGTACTCATCGGCAATAGGATCAACCCAGAAGATGATGTCACCCTCTTTCATGACCTCCTCAATTCCGTGCAGAGCATATGTGCCCTCCAGGAAGTCGCTCTTGCGGCGGGTAATCTCATTGGTCTTGAGAGTGAGCTCCTCGGCCACACCGTCATTGTAACCTGCAAAGTAGATGGTCTCGGCCTTCTTGACCCAGTCAACGATCTCGGCAGGAACCTGCAGGGTAAGAGCCTTCTCTATCTGGGCGGGCAGAGCAGCCAGACCGGCCTTTACATCCTTGCCTGCAATATTCCACAGAACTGACTCGTAATAAAGAGCCTGCTCCACAACACTCTTGGTGGCAGCAACTGCCTGCTCCCAACCGCAGTTGAGAACATGGGTATTGGCGCAGAAAGTCGAGAGGATGGTACCCTCATTGGCGGTCAGTCCGAAACGCAGAGGATTGCCCTCCTCCATGAGTTTCTTGGCCAGAAGTGTAACCTCCTTGGTACGACCCGAGTTTGAAGCCAAGAATACGGCAAACTTGCTCAGGTCATATTCGCGTGACTGCCATGAACCGTCGGTCTGGGCATTCAGATCCAGACCCCAACGCTTGGTCTTGCGCAGAGCGTTCTTGGCGGGGAATATACGGCTGGAGCCCTCACCGGTAAAGTATGCCTTGCCGGCCTTCTTTACCTGTGCGGCGATCTCCTTTGTGCAATCAGGATTGAACTTCTTAACTGTCTCAACAGTGTCCATCATCTCCTGTACGAGTGCGTACTGGGAGTACTTTTTGTCATTAAGATTCATATTATTGTTGTTGTAAGTTGTTGTTCATTTGGGAAGCAGGCGCTTGCGGACATTCTGAACGCGCTCTGTAAACTCCTTGAGTTCCTTACGCTGATTCAGGATGAAGCTGTTCTCATCAAGTTTGCCCCATGCTGCAAGCATCTCATCCTCACTGAGGAATGTAGCCTGGCGGAACGGATTCTCATAATCCTTTTTACGGGTTGCATAAACCTGGTCATAGATATAGGTCTGCATGTCAATACCCTTGTTTAGAGCATTGTTCCAGTCATCGACCGTGAGAGTCTCTACACCCAGCATATGCTTTAGCGACATGTATGCATGACGCAGTTTGTCTATAGGATATTTCTTCCAAATCTCGTTGTAACGGTGATGTATCTCCTTCCAGGTGTTAAGCGTACCGTCCTTGATATCGGAACGCAGCTGGTCAACATCCTCCATTGACATGAGCTGACCGCCCAGGTTGAACCATACGCGTGCACGGTCACCGTCAAATCGCTTGCTTATGCTCTGGAACGTCTCGTCATCATGCTCCTCAAGATAAGATACGATATTCTTGACTGCATAATATGTAAGCATGTCACCATAAGCATGATAAGCCTTATACGGATGCAGGATAACCACCTTACGATGTGATTTCTCCATATTCTCGCCCAGCACCTCAAGTTCATCGACCTTGGACGGATCACCGTTCAGGAGGTTACGGCCGATCTCGGTAAGAGCCTCATCGGTCATACCGTCAAGACTCTTGCCCTCCTTGCGGAGCCATGCCTTTGCAGTCCACTTATCCAACAGCTTGCGAGCCTCTATTGCCTCCTCCATCGAATCAGGAGCGTATGCATCAAACTCAATGTTCTGCACCTTGAATACGCGTGTATCGCGTGTGGCGTACTTCCAGTTGTTACGCGCCATTGCGAACATGTTGTAAAGCCATGAGAATGCCGGCATTACGTGAAGCTCGCCGTGAACCTCGTCATTGCTGATAAGTGCGAACGGGAACGGGTTGATCATCTCGGCCGGATATGCGCCCTTAGCCAGCATTGTAAAGCTGGCAAACTTGCACGAGTGCTTTACGCTCACGCACAGGCCTGGCCAGAATCCGCGTCCTGCCTCAATCTCGTTGTCGTTGGTACGTGAATTATGATTTGAGCCGATGGTCGCGCCGGCAGCCAGATTTGACTGACCCTTGACCACGCTTGCAATCAGGAACGAGTTGTTGTGATGCTGCTCGTGAGCCGGGAAAATCAGGTTGTGCAATACCTCACAGCATGATATCGTGGAGTTGTCGCCCATGAACGAGTTCATGAGTCGTGCACCGTATTTCAGATTGGAGTGGCTGCCCAGCACAAAACGTACGGCAATTACAGAATAGAACAGACGGCATCCGTATCCGATAATTCCGTTCACCAGAACAACATTCTCACCTATCTGCGTAGGATCAACCTCCGATGAATTGATGGTCAGATTCTTGAGCTTGCTGGCACCCTTGATGTAGCAGCTGTTGCCAATCTTTACATCCTTGATGATCCAGCAGTTCTTGATTACGTTTCCGTAACCTATTGTACCGTAGAATCCGCGGCGACTGTCAAACGAACTCTGTGTTATAGCCTTAAGACGGTCCTGCAGACGTTTATCATCTATAAACTTAGCCCACAGGTATGCATCGGCCGCAATCATTCCGTCAAACGGGAGAACCTTGCGGCAGCCGGTCTCGTTCATAAGCTCCAGCCAAACGCGGACATCCTCTTCCTCACCCTCCTTAATCACGCCGTTACCAAACTTGGCATGATCGGTGCAGGACATCTCCTGTATATTGAACAGCATGCAACGGTCACCTATTATGTAATGCGACAGATAATGCACATTATGGATTGCACAGTCATCGCCGATATCGCATGAGTGTATTGAGCTGTTTGTGATACCGCATGAGAGCCTCAGGTCATGATATTGAAGTCCGTTTGATGTTACACGTCCGATACGCACGAAACCGTAGAACTTGTTGTTCTTTATCATCATAGGATCGAACTCATCGGTCACCAGGATATTATCCCAGCTCATGGCTGTATTGTCGTTCTTGACCAGAGATTCAATCTCATTACTGGTCAAATGACGCCATCCGCCCTTGGGAGCGCACACTTGTGTATTGCGGAGATAATATTTGTTTTGACCTGCGGGAATAAACTTGGGATCAAGGAAACTATTGTAAAGCTGATCCGAGGAGAGAACTGTAACTTTTTCCATTATTTATTTGTCCTTTTTGTAGGATTGCGTTTGCAAAGTTATGCTAAAAATATAACACGGCCAAGAAAAAACGCATATAAAATAATATTTTATATGGGCCGTAGTTTTATCTACCTTATAGGCCAAGAATAGATAAAAAAAGAGCCCACGGAAACCGTAAGCTCTACGGGAATGATAAAAAAGTTTTACTTTGCTTCTTCGGCAGGGGCATCCTCGGGCTTGGGCTCAGAGAAATCATTCTCACCGTATTTTACGAGCAAGTCGTACCAGCCGGCTATTTTCTTGATATGGCTGGGATATACGCGGTCACGGTCAAAATCCGGAACGATACCGGCAAAGAACTTGATAAGTTCAGCATTCGACGCCTTGCGCCAGTCAAACTCGATCTCCTTCTTGCCCAGCTTCTCCTCTATTGCCAGGAACACTTCACGCAGCGGCATCTCCTTCTCATCGGTAAAAATCGATATATCGCCCAGTGAAACAACCTTGTCAGTTCCCTGAATGGGGAAACGCTTCTTGGTCTCGTCAATGTTTTCTACAATGAGTGCTCCGCGTCCGCGGGTGAGCAGCTTATACAGGCTCGGTTTGCCTGAGATTGTCAGAATTTCGTTCAGCATAATTGTATTTTTGTTTTTAAAGTTTTCTTACATTATCCATCAGTGCATCAATCTGGGGCTCCAGAGGCTGCACATCGTCATTTACAATCACAAAATCGGCGCGACAACATTTTTCAGCCTGATCCATTTGGCTTTCAATACGCTTCATTACAGCCTCTCTGGTGGCATTGTCACGCTTAATGCACCGTTGAATACGCAGTTCAAGAGGTGCATCCACACACACTTTGAAATCAACCTCAGAATCAAATCCCGACTCAAAGAGTATCGCTGATTCCAATATGCAAAAATCCTTAGCTTTTCGGGATTCGGACCACTGTCTGAAATCCTCCTTTACGCGCGGATGTATTATGGCATTTACCTTGGCCAGATTCTCAGGGTTTCCGAATATAAAACCGGAGAGTACCTCTTTCTGCATCACGCCGCAACCACATGGGCAGTAAAGTGTAGGACCAACCAAACGGGTAAGTTCCAGTTTAACCACAGGATCGGTAGCGGTAATCAGCTTGGCCCGCGAATCGCAATCATATACCGGTATACCGCGAAGCTGCATCTTGGCAGAGACATAACTCTTGCCACACCCCATTCCGCCAGTCACGCCGATCGTAATCATATCAGTATTCTGTTGTTTCCATCAGATAATCCACTGTGCGGGTTTGCAAACGCACATTGCGGACATTGGCGGGTTGTGAAAATATACGTACACGTGCCTTGGATGCATCGCTTCCGATGATATCGTTATAATCAACGACTACCTGGAAATCAGATGCCGTAACCTTGTCATACTCCGACATCTTGACCCATACAGTCACAACAGCTTTTGAAGGGAAAGACTTAAGTAACAGATGGACCGGAAAATTAACCCCTGTAATGGGTATTTCAAGACTCTTCTCGGTATACTGCTGCGAAATAACCGTCATCTCAACCTCATCAGTTCTGAAAATCACGCCCGGCAAACGCTTGACGGGTAAAGTACGGATTACGGTATCTGATGCGAGCACGATCGTACCGGCCTCTACGACAGCGTGATGATCCAAGGTATCCGTAAGCAGAACCATAGCCCTGATACTGTCAGGACGAAACTCTATTCTCTCCAGGAAGAACTGGTCCTGACTCTCGGTAGTACCGCTGAACTCAACAGGAAGCATAACGCCGCGCTGCATTGAATAGAAGTATACAAGTGAGTCAGGCGAAATGGATTTGACTGTTACTGACGCAGGCAAAAGCGATAATACGGAATCCCTGAGCCTCGAAGTGGAAAACGATGCGCGGCCTTGAACCATATTGAAAGACGAGCTGTTGATGTTCAGCATATGATGACTCCCTATCCTGCCCGACTTGCGCAGTGCAGTTCCTTTTCCGCTCAAGGAAACACTTATCTGCTTTGCGGGAGGCATAGTTACCCTCACATCATCAGGTATGTCTGACAATTGCACGGGGACCTTCATCACGGTCTCGTAATTCTGGTTCATGGTCTGCGACCACCAGAAAAAGAATGTAATGGCCAGAAAAAGCAGAAAAACCGTGAAATCCCCCCTGAACAGTTTCAGAAGGGAATCTCCGATTTTCCTGAAGAATTGTGCAAATCGGGATTTGGGCCTACCTTGCTCCCGCATGCGACTTATGATTTAAGCTTTTGCTTTCTCGTCCTTGCTGGGATCCTGCTTCTTACGACGCGAGGGCTTCTCGGGCTTGACAGGCTGAGGTGTAGGAACGGGGTTGACATAACGCTTGTCAACCTTGATTCTCATACCCTGGGCAATCTCAAGGGTTACAGATACCTCATCGATATCCTTGACCTTACCGAAAATACCCGAACTTGTAACCACATCCTGATCCTTCTGAAGGGCATTACGGAACTTGTCACCCTCCTTGTCCTGACGGGGACGCATGAATATCATGAGCAGAGCCAGCATGACAAGCAGCAGGATGATGGGGTTGCCGAACAGGCTGCCACCCTGAGCTGTCGAACTCTGGCCTTCTGATGCAGGAGCATCAAGGTTTACATCCTGGATAAAGTTCACTGTGTGCTGTACGTTCACCTCCTGATATGTCATCTGGAAGGGATTGAGTAAAAGCATGTTTGCCATAATTGTCTATATGTTTTTAGTTTATAATTCCTTATTTAGACGACCCTGTGCCGATAAATCCTTGACGATTGTTTCAAGCATTCCGTTAACGAAACCGCCACTGGCCGGTGTGCTGAGCAACTTAGCCAGTTCCACGTACTCGTTAATGGTAACCCTGAGCGGGATAAGCGGAAATTTGAGCATTTCGGCCATTGCCACCTGAATTATTATAACATCCAGGAATGCCAGACGGCTGGGATCCCAGCGACGGCAGTTGGCTGCAACCACCTGCTCGCGCTCCTGCGCCATATCCAGGCCGTGATGCAAAAGATCGATTGCAAACTGACGGTCTTCATCGTCCTTGAATTCGGTCTTGAGCGGCTGCTCGCAGATTTTTCCGTCCTCAAACGCCTTGATGGTCTTGAGCACGAATGAGTCAATCAGTTCCTTATCGCCGTTCCAATAGATGTTCTGCTCCTCAAGCAGGGCATCCAGGTCATCACTATTCTCAATAAATTCCTTGTAAAGCTTGCGTACCAGCTCTTTATCGGCCTCAAAATCAAACTTTCCGGTCTCCACGTACTCATCAAACGCTTCTGATTCAAGTATACGGGTGCAGGTATCGCTCAACCAATCGGACTCAAACAGCCAGTCCATATCGTTGCTCTGAACGTAGGCATCAAGCTGGGGATTGCTCTCAAGCTGCTGAAGGAATCGGTTATCGGCCAAAAGAATCTCCTTACGGGAGATATGGGGTGCGTTCATGCGCTGCTGCTTAGCGACAGATTTGCGAATCTGACGTGCCCATGCAACTGGAATAAACAAAAGGGTTTTGTAGAGAGAATACGCACTGTCTATGCTCTGAGCGAGCTCACGGTCGGCATCGGCAGTCTTCTGCCCGCCGTTCTGGTAGTATGCGTAGATTACCTGAACTACTTTCAGTCTGATGAGAACTCTGTTTATCATTTGTGTCCAAACCGTTAATCCGGTCCGCAAAAGTACAAATTTTTTGCTCATCAAGCCCATTTCCATGCCCTATTTCTTGGTCGGATAGAATCATTTCACCATATTTGTAGAAATTTCAAACTTTACAAGTTTATATGGAGGAGTTCAGGAAGAAGACAGCCGACGAGATTGAAAAGGATGTGATATTCTCGCACGCCATCAAGGCAGGCAAGCGTATCTACTATATGGATGTGCGCAAGACACGCAAGGACGAGATGTATCTTTCCATAACTGAGAGCAAGAAAATCGTCAGCGGCGAGGGCGATGACCAGCAGGTTAGCTTTGAGAAGCATAAGATTTTCCTCTATCGCGAGGATTTCAGCAACTTCATTGACGGATTGACCAAGACAATCAAATTCATACATGAGGCCGAAAAGGACTCACCCGCAACTGAAGCTCCCGCACAAGAGGAAGCCGATGATAAATCTTCGGATGACTTCAAGATAGAATTCTAACCCCTATTTTATAAAAATAGCGGCGCATTGGTTTGAGGAATGCAAAATATTCCCTACCTTTGCGCCGCTTTTGCGTAAAGCCTGCCTTAAAAAGCAGTGTTTTGTGTGATGGTGAATTGAGTAATAACAATTTAGAGTAACACGTTTTAAAATGAAATCAATTGACGTAAAGGGCACAGCCCGCAACGAGTTCGGTAAGAAAGGTGCCAAGGCACTTCGTAAGCAGAATCTTATTCCTTGCAACCTGTACGGTGTAGAGCGCGACGAGAAAGGTCTTCCCGTAGCAAAGGCTTTCAGCGTAACTTTTGAGGAGGTTCGCAAGCTTGTATATTCACCCGATATTTTCTCAGTTAACCTGACCATCGACGGCACAACCGTTCTGGCAGTTATGCGTGAGATCCAGTTCCA